>Ga0310696_10003503_pt1 | contig 19573 bp, 16 predicted proteins | sample AusTroGonzalo_MG_4_FD_203885 | JGI IMG/M metagenome (GOLD analysis project Ga0310696, IMG submission 203885) | Bovine rumen microbial communities from tropical cattle in Woodstock, Queensland, Australia - Gonzalo_02 (v2) (version 2) | ecosystem: Host-associated > Mammals > Digestive system >... | reverse complement strand
TCCGAAATCTCATAAGGAGTTCCTGTGGTGACGATGAGGAGTCTTCCTCCGTTGATGTAGACGTTGGGAATGGGGTCGTCGGAGGTGTCTTCGGTCGTGGCGTCCTCGCTCTGCTTCCAGCCTGCTGTGATGGCCTTGCCGACGGAGCTGATGTAAAGGCTTCCGCCGTTGATCTCGACATAGCCCAGGCCGGCTCCGGTGCCCTCGACTCCGTTGACCTTGATTCCCTTGGACTCGGAGGCGTGGACATTTCCTTCGGCTGCGATAGTAAGCTTTCCTCCGTTCTGGACGTAGAAGAGGTCGGCGCTGATCATGTTGCCCTCTGCATCCTTGTCGCCGTGGATGAGGATGTCTCCGCCGTTGACGGTGACGCCTCCGTCAGCCTTGATTCCGTGCTTCTTGAATACATGGATGTAGAGGAACGAATCGGAGGTTCCTTCCAAAACAATGTCTCCGGATGAGGTAATCACACCTTTTTTTGTGTTGTTTATACTATCTGAGATACTGTTGTATGATCCATCGGCCAGTCTGATGGTGGCCTTTGTGGTGCTCTTGAGCTGGATTGCCGGAAGGGTCTGCCCGGTGATCTCGGCGTTGTCCAGGACCAGGGTGTAGTCGGCGTTGTCGCTCTTGACTATCAGGGTTCCGTTGAGGATTCCTGTGAGGGTGATCTCAATTGGCTCAGTTCCCTTGTAGGTGATCTGGAGGTTCCCGTCCCCGTCGAAAGAGGCACTTATCTTGTCCGAGTCTGTCGTTCCTGTGGTGAGGTCGACCAGGTTCTCGGGTGTCGACAGGATGCCGGGGACTTCGGAGATTCCCTGTGCGAAGGCGGCTCCGACTGCAAGAAGTACAATTGCTGCGATAAGGATGAATCTTTTCATGTCTGTCTCCTTGGTCCAAGGGTAACTGCAGGTTTTTGATTTGGCAACGTAAATGTGGGCAACTACACAAATCTACAAAATGGACTGCCCTTGTCTTTGATGATATACTCAGGGCATGACAACACACATTGCCGCAGAAAAAGGGGAGATAGCATCGAGAGTGCTTCTTCCCGGGGACCCGCTTAGGGCCAAGTACATCGCCGAGAACTTCCTGGAGAACGTCAGATGCTACACGAGTATCCGTAACATGCTGGGTTTCACAGGCACCTACAAGGGCAAGGAAGTCAGCGTCCAGGGCACGGGCATGGGAATGCCGTCCATGAGCATCTACGCCAACGAGCTGATCAACTACTACGGGGCCACCCGTCTGATCAGGACGGGGACCTGCGGTTCCATGGATCCGGATGTGAGGCTCAGGGACATCGTCCTTGTTCAGGCCGCCGCCACGGACAGCGGAATCCTTCAAGGAAGGTTCGGCAAGCACGGTCTGGTATTCCCTCCGGTTGCGGATTTCGGGCTGCTATGTGCCGCCAAGGAGGCGTCGGACCGTCTGGGATATCCCGTGCGCACGGCGACGGCCTATTCCGGGGACCTTTTCTATGACGAGGACGGGGATGAGAGGAAGAAGCTTCTCCTTCAGTACAGTGTCCCCGTGGCCGAGATGGAGTGCGCGGCTCTTTTCACCCTGGGTGCCCGATACAAGGTGCAGACGCTGGGTATCCTGACAGTGAGCGACATGGTGTTCGGTGACGAGGAATGCACACCCAAGGAGCGAGAGACCTCGTTCACAAAGATGATGGAGATAGCGCTGGAGGCCATATGAAGGTCCGTGTGATAGGGGCATCGAACGTAGATGTGATCGCACGTAGCCGTCAGAGGGTCGTTGCCGCAGATTCGAACATAGGAACGGTCGAGAAGGCCCCGGGCGGAGTTGGAAGGAATCTTGCCTTTGCGCTGCGTGCCCTGGGCTTTGAGGTTTCGTTTCTGACCGCCCTTGCCGATGACGAGTACGGGGACATCATCTCGTACGGCCTGAAGGAGGCCGGGATAAAGCTCTGCCACGGTCAGTTTCCCAGTACGGAGGCAAGGACCGGGGTATACTGCTGCATCATGGACGGGGACGGAAGCCTTGTCTGCGCCGTCAACGACATGGAGATTAACGAACGGATCACAGCCGACCTGATCGAGGCCGAAAGGAAGGAGATGGAGGAATGCGACTACGTCGTTTTCGAGGCCAACCTTCCCGTGGATACGATCAAGGCAATAGCATCGCTGGATGTGCGGCTTGTGGCAGACTGTGTGTCCACGCTCAAGGCGCCTAAGCTTTCGGATGTCCTTGAGAACCTGTTTCTTCTTAAGGCAAACTTCCCCGAAGCCTGCACCCTGGCGGAGCTGGATGATGTTCTGCCGGACGAAGAAGGTCTTCAGACCGTGATGGAGGCCCTGGTTGCAAAGGGCCTGAGGCGCGCGATAATATCGCTCGGAAGGGAAGGGGCATTCTGCTACGAGGTCACCGGAACCGGAACGCGCGGCTTCGAGGTCAAGGTCCCGCCCGGACTTGAGGTCATTTCGACCAACGGATGCGGCGATGTCCTTCTTTCGGGCTTTCTAAGGGCCCTGTGGGAGGGATATCCCATACAGGACGCGCTGTACTACGGTCAGGCTGCGTCCGCGATTAACGCCGGTAGCATGGAGGCGGTGAGTCCGTCTCTGAATTTCGAGAATACAAAGAAAAAAGTAGAGGAACACTATGAACACATATCTTGATCTTTCACCCGAGGTGAAGAACGCACTTGAGACCGGAAAGCCGGTCGTCGCACTTGAGAGCACGATCATCAGCCACGGAATGCCCTATCCCAAGAACGTGGAGACGGCCATTGCCGTGGAGAACACCATCCGTGAGAACGGAGCCGTTCCGGCAACCATCGCCATCATCGGAGGCCGCCTCAAGGCAGGTCTGACACGCGATCAGCTTGAGTATTTCGGAAAGAAGGGCACGGCCATCAACAAGACCAGCCGCCGCGACATCCCCGTGATCGTCGCAAAGGGTGAGGACGGAGCCACCACAGTCGCCGCAACGATGATGATTGCTGCCATGGCGGGCATCCACGTGTTCGCAACAGGCGGAATCGGAGGCGTTCACAGGGGAGCAGAGACCACGATGGACATCTCGGCCGATCTGGACGAGTTCGTAAAGACTCCCGTTCTGGTCGTCTGCGCCGGAGCCAAGGCCATACTGGACCTGAACCTCACCATGGAGTATCTGGAGACCAAGGGAATCCCGGTGTTCTGCTATCAGACGGACGAGCTTCCGGCCTTCTACACCAGAAAGAGCGGAATCAAGGCCCCGTTCAGGGCCGACAGTCCCGAGGAGCTTGCAAAGATCTGGAACGCCAAGAACAGTCTGGGCATCCAGGGCGGCTTCATAGTGGCCAACCCCATTCCCGAGCAGTACAGCATGGACCCCGAGAGGATCAACGGTGCCATCGACCAGGCCATAAGCGAGATGAAGAAGCTGGGCATCCACGGCAAGGACACCACGCCCTATCTTCTGGACAAGGTTCAGAAGCTCACCGGAGGCGACAGCCTGGAGTCCAACATCAAGCTCGTTCTGAACAACGCGGCCCTTGCAGCGAAGATAGCGGCAAACATCTGATCCGATGGCAAAGATGTGTCCCAAGGCCGGCGCCTGCGGGGGCTGTGCCTACAACGGAGTCAAATACTCGAAGCAGCTGGAACGCAAGCAGGAGCTTGTGGATTCCCTTCTTCTACCGTTCGGGCCCGTGGCGCCGATTCTGGGGATGACGGAGCCTTTCTTCTACCGCAACAAGGTCCAGTCCGTCTTCGGGTACAACTCCAAGGGCGATGTGGTAAGCGGAATCTACCGCGAGGGGACACACAAACTGATTCCGGTCCGCGACTGCATGATCGAGGACAGGGAGGCGGATGCCGTCCTTGCCACGGTGCGCGACCTTGTCCGAAGCTTCTCCATCCCGCCTTACGACGAGGATGCCCGCAGCGGTGCAATCAGGCATGTCCTGATCCGCAGGGCCGTTGCCACGGACCAGACTCTGGTGGTGATAGTCTCCGGCAGCCCCACGTTCCGCCCCAAGGACGCCTTTGTCCGTGAACTTGTATCACGCCATCCGTCGGTCAAGACGGTTCTTCTGAACCTCAACAACGAAAAGACCTCGATGGTCCTCTCCGAAAACCCCTGCACCGTCCTTTACGGCGAGGGCTGGATAGAGGACGAGCTGTGCGGCCTGCGATTTCGCATCTCTGCAAAGAGCTTCTACCAGGTCAACCCCGTCCAGGCGGCAAAGCTTTACACCATCGCAATCAGGATGGCACGCTTTTCCGGAAACGAGTCGGTCATCGACGCATACTGCGGCACGGGAACCATAGGCCTGATCGCAGCCTCACGCGGGGCAGGGAAGGTCACCGGCATAGAACTGAATCCCGATGCCGTAGAGGATGCAAAGGCCAATGCCCTGCGAAACGGAATCTCCAACGCGCAGTTCATCTGCGGCGATGCAAGCTCGTCTCTGAAGCAGATGGCAAAGGAAGGGGTTTGTGTGGACACGGTCTTTCTCGATCCTCCCAGAAGCGGAAGCGACGAGCGCTTTCTCGCATCCGTAATCAAGCTCAATCCTCGCAACGTCATCTACATCTCCTGCAATCCCGAGACCCTTGCAAGGGACCTGAGGTATCTGACATCCATGGGTCCGTACCGCATGTTCGGGGCACAGCCTGTGGATATGTTCCCTCAGACAAGCCATATCGAGACTGCCGCTCTTATTTCGCACCTCTGAGTTTTTTGGTTGCAAAATGCGATTTAGATTAATTTTCACTGGAAAAAACAGTGGTTCTGTGTTTTATTAAATGATGGACGTTTATCGTCAGGTATGCAGGAACACAGTTTGAGGGGGTGTTTTCATATGCATTCGATCCGTACCAAAATCACGCTTCTGACATTGGGTGCGATTTTTGTCTCTATGGTCATTTCCGCTTTCATCGGTGTGGTTTCCATCAGAAACCTGGGCAGCAGCGATGCAGAGGAGATGCTCCGCCTGATGTGCAGAACGGGTGAGAAAAACCTTGACTCCTATTTCGAGAGTGTTGAGCGCTCCGTCACGACCGTTTCAAACCTGGTCTCGGAGAGTTTCGACGGACTTTCGGACGAGAAACTGGAAGCCCACGTCGAGCGTGCGCGCAACCTCTTCGGAAAGATCGCGTACCAGACAAACGGCGTTCTGACTTACTATTACCGCATCGACCCCGAGGTCTCGAGCAAGGTGAAGGGCTTCTGGTACGTCAACCTGGACGGCGAGGAGTTCATCGAGCACGAGGTCACGGACATCACGCTGTATGACACCAACGACACATCGAGTCTCGTCTGGTTCACAGTCCCCAAGGCCACCGGAAAGGGCGTCTGGCTTCCGCCGTACATCACGGACAACCTCGATGTCCGTGTCCTTTCGTACAACGTCCCGGTCTATTGCGAAGGTGTTTTCGTCGGTGTCATCGGAATCGAGATTGATTATGAGACGCTGGCACACGAGGTTGAGAACATCAGGCTGTTCAAGACCGGTTACGCGTTCGTGATGGATATGCAGGGCCAGATCATCTACCATCCGCAGATCGGATCGGAGGCACTGACCAAGCAGGACGAAATCGGAACCCCCGAGGAGCTTTTAAGCGCCGATGCCCTGATAAGGTACAGGTTCAACGGTTCCGAGAAGGTGGCCGTCTGGCTGCCTCTTGAGAACGGTATGCGCCTGTTCGTGACGGTTCCCCGCTCTGAGATCAACAGCGGCTGGCAGAGCATGATCCAGTACATCGTTCTGGCATTCTTCATCCTGCTTCTTCTGGTGGGCATTGTCACCATGAGGTTCGCCGGACGCATCACCAAGCCGCTTTCGGACCTGACCGAGGCCGCCAAGCAGGCAGACAAGGGCAACTACGAGTTCACGCTGAACTACAACAAGAACGACGAGGTGGGAATCCTGACCCACACCTTCAAGGTTCTTTCGAGCCACACCAGAGACAACATCTCTACGCTGAAGAAAAAGGTGTACATCGATGCCCTGACGGGTGTCCTTAACAAGGGTGCCTATGCAGACCACATCCAGACTCTGCAGGACAGGCTGGACGTGGCTGAAGAGAAGATCGAGTTCGCCATGGGCGTATTCGACTGCGACAACCTCAAGGCGATCAACGACACCTACGGACATGAGAAGGGCGATCTCTATCTCAAATACTCCAGCAACATCATCAGCAGGGTTTTCAGAAACAGCCCCGTGTTCAGGATCGGAGGCGACGAGTTCGCCGTGATTCTTCAGAACGAGGACTATCTGAACCGAGACGAACTGCTCAGGCGCTTCAGAAGGGCGACGGAAGAGATGAACCGCAGCGCAAGGGAAGAATGGGAGAAGGTGAGCGTCACATACGGCCTTGCCGTCTACAAGCCCAAACAGGACATGGCCGTGATCGACGTGGCCCGCCGTGCCGACCAGATCATGTACGACAACAAGCGCCTCAGAAAAGAGCAGCAGGAAAAAAACTGATGTTAAACCCGCTGAAACAGGGCCCCGGGACTTGAGTTTTCCTTTGTTTGTGATAGAATGTCTATCATCATAAAAACAAAAGGGCATAAAATGGGAATCAATCCGGAAATCAGCGCATTGCAGAAGGAGACCACCAGGAGGATGATCCTCTCGGCGGGTTTCAGAATCTTCTCGGAACAGACAATCGAGAAAGTGAAGATGACGGACGTGGCCGAGGCCTCCAGAATCGGTGTGGCCACCGTCTACCGCTACTACGGCACGAAGGCCGACCTGGTTGCGGCCATAAGCACATGGGCCTGGGGTCAGTACGTGTCACAGGTCGTTCAGCAGAGTACCGAGCACATGAGTGCGGCGGAGGAGCTTTCGTTCTTCCTTGAGACCTTCATGGACCTGTACCGCAACCACAAGGACATTCTGCGTTTCAACCAGTTCTTCAACGTCTACATAGAAAGCGAGACGGTCTCAGAGGAGGCCATGAAGCCGTTCAAGGCCGTCATAGGACAGATAGTCAAACGCTTCCATGTCATCTACGAGAAGGCTCAGAAGGACCACACCGTCCGTACGGACATCCCTGAGAACGAAATCTTTTCAGAGTGCCTGCACCTGATGCTGGCGGCCGTCACACGCTATGCCGTGGGACTGGTCTTCGAATCGGGCGTTGATCCGGAGAAGGAGCTGACCCTTCTGAAGAACATGCTTCTCCGTGAGTTCACATGCTGACGGAGGGCTTTGGTCGTGAATGCTGAGATAGACATCACCGGAGTGGTCCTGAAGACGAAAAGGCTCGTCCTCAGGCCGTGGAGGTGGGAGGACCTTGACGATTTCTACGAGTACGCCCGCGTAGACGGGGTGGGACAGATGGCCGGATGGAATCCCCACAAGAGCAGGGAGGAATCGGCGGAAATCCTGAAATCGTTCATCGACCACAGGTGCAATTTCGCAATCGAGTACAACGGCAAGGTCATAGGCTCGGTGGGACTTGAGAAGTACAGCGAGGACTATCTTAAGGAATTCGCCGACAAGAGGTGCCGGGAGATCGGCTATGCCCTTTCCAAGGACTACTGGGGACAGGGCATCATGCCGGAGGCCGTCAGCGAGGTCATCCGCTACCTGTTCGAGGAGCAGGATCTGGATGTCATCTTCTGCGGACACTTCATGCGCAACACAAGGTCGCAGCGCGTTCAGGAGAAGTGCGGCTTCACGCATTACCTGTATGACAAATACACGACACGCATCGGTACGGTCGAGGACAACGAGATCAACATCCTGACCCGGCAGATGTGGGAAGAGAACAGGAAGGAACAATGCCTATAAGCAGACTGCTGGAATTCGGGACTCTCAGAAACACAAGGGACCTGGGAGGAATGAGAACGACAGACGGGCGCACCGTGGCATCGGGCAAGCTCATCAGAAGCGCACAGCTTAAGAACCTCAGTGAAGAGGACATTGCAAAGATCTCCGCCCTTGTCGGAACCATTGTGGATTTCAGGACGGAAGGCGAGAGGAAAGAGCATCCGGACACCGTGGTATCCGGCGTGGAATACCTTCATCTGCCCTTGATAGACAAGCTGACTCTAGGGGTCTCCAGGGAGGCCGGATCAGTGGAGGAGGTAATATCGGTCCTGGTGTTCGACCCCGGAAGGTCCAGAGAGTACATGTGCGGCCTTTACCGGAACTTCGTCACCGTCGAGTACACACTCAGGCGGTTCTCCGAGTTTCTCCGGCTCCTTCTTGAAGAAAGGCCCAAGGCTGTCCTGTGGCACTGCACAGCAGGAAAGGACCGCGCAGGAACTGCGGCGCTGATTCTGGAGAGGATTCTCGGAGTGCCGGAAGAAGATGTTCTTGCGGACTATCTTGTCTCCAACGTTTATCTGAAGAACGACGTTCATGCCGCCTCTGTCCTGGCAAAGAAGGCCACCGGCAGCGACAGTCCCCTGATCGACGAATCCCTGAAGTACCTGTACGGTGCCGATGAATCGTTCATCGCCGCCTTCGATGATGAGATCTCAAAGCGTTATGGGTCATTCGGTTCCTTTGTGAGGGAGGCTCTGGGCCTTTCGGACGCCGATGTTGCAAGGCTGCAAAAGCTGTATCTGAACTGAGAGAGGCTGCGGATTTAACTTGCGACCTGGCCCGGGCTAATGTAGTATTGAAAGGTAACGTTTTTGGGAAACTAAACACGAATCACTAAAAAGGAGATTTCATATGAAGAAAGTCATCGCATTCTTTCTGATTGCCATGGTTGCCTTCGCAGCCTTTGCAAACGGAGAAACAGAACAGAAGACAGCGGCTCCGAAGTCCGATGTCCAGATTGCCATCGAGAAGGCCCAGACAATGACGCTCGCCGAGCTCGAGGCAGCCGCAAAGGCAGAGCTCGAGGCCAATCCCGACCTGATCTTCAACGCCGATTCACTGACATCCGGTATCAAGAAGGCCCTGGCAGGTTTCGAGAAGAAGTATGAGTGGGCAGCCGGCAGAACAGCCTACAACAGCAAGAAGGGAAGTGAGTACCAGCCCAAGCTGATCGCAGCCCAGAAGGCCAACAGCTACATCGCCGACTTCGTCATGATCCAGGATGCATCGTTCCTCAAGAACGCCATGCTCGACACAGGCTTCCTCCTCAGCTACGATCCCTCCGATGCAGACATCAAGATCGCCGCTGAAGACAAGAACCCGCTCGTCGGAGTCACCTTCAACAAGGTCTTCATCTACGACAACTCCAAGGTCGGAAAGAACCAGCTGAAGAACGTATGGCAGATGACAGGTGTCGACGGTGTCTCCCTCAAGGGAATCCACAACGTCTCATACCAGAACCCCCTCGGAGAGGACATCAACATGAGCTTCCTCATCATGCTCACAAGCCCCGAGGCATGCGCCAAGCTCGAGGCCGCTTACAAGAGCTACTTCGGAAAGGCATATGACGGTTCGGCAGACGACTATCAGAACATCGGATACAAGTTCGTCAAGGAATTCATCGGCAACGTCGGATACTGGCACAGCTCAGACTCCAGCGAGATCAAGGGCCTGATGAACTACGCAGACGACGGACGTGTCATCTTCGCAGGTCTCTGCAAGCTAAAGGATTACGAGTACTACAAGGACACCTACAAGGGAACATCCCAGTACTACACCGAGACAGTCACAGCCGGCGGTTGGAACAACGAGATCGAGGGCTTCGACGGCTTCGTCTACAACATGTGGACCCTCATTCCCGCAACTGCAAAGCTTCCCTACACAGCATGTCTGTTCATCAAGTACATCCACTCTGCTGACGGTTACAATGCAGGATGGGGCGGAATCCTCGGATACTACTCCTCCAACCAGAACATCCCGTCGGTCGACGGCGATCCCGCTCTCTCCGAGTGGAAGCAGAAGTGCATCGTTGAGGACGTGACCTACATCGACAGCGCCTACGCTTCGGTCGTCAAGTTCATCAACATGGCACTTGCCGGAAAGTAATCTTCCGTTCCGAACAGGGGGTGCAGAGCCCCCTGTTTTTTTTACTTAGTCAATCCTTAGGGAGTGAATAATGGCTGAAAGAACCATAATGCCGTCCGGAAACAGGCTCAGAACCTATTTCTCCAAACCGGCAAACATCATAACCATAGCCTTCCTGTTCATTCTGATCATGACGGTCGTGCTTCCTCTGGGAACACTGCTTCTGGGTTCGTTCAAGGTCAACGGAAACCAGGAGGCCATCTACCTCGGAAGGGATGTGCAGGACGGTGACTTCACCATAAACCACTGGAAGGAACTGCTGACGAGCAAGGACTTCTCCTATGCGAAGATCAAGTTCTGGATTCCTCTCGGACAGTCCACCCTGATGGCCCTGATAGCCTGTGCGGTGGCCGTCATTTTCGGAGGAGTGGTTGCGTGGTTCATCACAAGAAGCGACCTTCCGGGAAAGAAGTTCATCTCCACGGTGTTCGTCTTCCCGTACATAATGCCCAGCTGGTCAATGGCCATGTTCTGGGAGAACTTCTTCAAGAACACGGCGATAAACGCGGGTAAGGGAATGCTCCAGGCCGTCACCGGCATCTGTGTGCCTGAGTCGATGGTCTACGGACTGTTCCCCTGCGCCATGAGCCTTGGTCTGCACTACGCCCCGTTCGCTTACATCCTGATCGGAGGAATCCTCAGGAACATGGATGCGAACCTGGAGGAGGCTGCGACCGTCCTCAAGGCCAGCAGGTTCAAGATCCTGTACAGGGTCACGCTGCCGATTGTCATGCCCGCTCTGATCTCTACGGTCCTGCTGGTCTTCTCAAGCAGTATCAGCAGCTTCACCGTCCCGTTCTTCCTGAACAAGAGCAGCATCAACAGCGGAAACAACTTCATCGCAATATCCGTCCAGATGAGGAGCCTGATCAACACCGGTTTCACAAAGGGTCAGGGCTACGTCCTTGCCATCATCCTGATGCTGTTCTCGATCGCCATCCTGACGGTCAACAACTACATCACCGGAAGCAGGAAGTCGTTCACGACGGTCACGGGTAAGAGCGGCCAGGTCTCGCTGGTCAAGCTCGGAAAGGCAAGGACCCCGATCACGATCATCATCCTGATCCTGGTGGGCTTCTTCGCAATCATCCCGATGTTCTCGTTCGCGGCCGAGAGCCTCCTGGAGGTCCCGGGCGACTTCTCGACCATAACGCTGAGGTACTGGCTCTCAGGAGAGCCGTTCGAAGGCAGCAACAAGGGCGACACCATCGGTATTCTGAGAAGTGTCTTCATGTGGAAGGCCCTTGGAAGAACGCTGCTTCTGTCCTTCATCGTCTCGATGATCGCCGGAACGTTCGGAATCCTCATCGGCTATGCCGTGGCAAGAAAGAGGGGAAGCAGGGCCGCCACGCTGGTTTCCAACCTGGCGTTCCTTCCTTATCTGATTCCCTCGATGAGCTTCGGTGCCGTCTACCTCGCCCTTTCGTATACGAAGGGCTTCACGTGGCTTGACGGTTCGTTCATCCTTCTGATCATGGTCGGTTCGATCAAGTTCATGCCCTTCGCCTCCAGAACAGGTACCAGCGCCATGCTGCAGCTGTCCGGAGAGATCGAGGAGGCAGCCATCGTAATCGGAGTGCCATGGTGGAAGAGAATGACCAAGATTCTGTTCCCGATCCAGAAATCCAGCTTCATCAGCGGCTATCTGCTGCCGTTCATCTCCTGTATGAGAGAGCTGTCGCTGTTCGTCCTGCTCGTCCCGAGCTTCCAGACACTGGCGACCACGATGCTCCAGGAGTACAGCAGAACAGGACTGTCACAGTCCAGCAACGCAATCAACCTGCTGATCATAGTGGTGGTTCTGATCATTCAGTTCACGGTCAACAAGCTGACCGGAGCTAGCATCGACAAAGGAGTTGGAGGTAACTGATATGCCCAAGATCGTACTTGAACACGTAACGAAAAGATTCAATAAATTCACAGCCGTCGAAGACCTGAACATGGTCATCGAGGACAGGGAGTTCATCATACTGCTCGGACCCTCCGGATGCGGAAAGACCACGACCCTCAGAATGATCGCCGGCCTTGAGACACCCACCGAGGGAAAGATCACCATCGGAGACACCGTGGTGTTCGATTCCGAGAAGAAGGTCAACCTCTCGCCTGCGAAGAGAGACATAGGATTCCTCTTCCAGAACTACGCTCTGTGGCCCCACATGACGGTCCACCAGAACATCGCATTCGGACTTGAGAACCTCAAGTGGCCCAAGGCCAAGATCGACGAGAGGGTAAAGGAGATGCTGGCCATGCTGAAGATCGAGGAGTTCGACAAGCGCTATCCCGCCGAGCTCTCCGGAGGTCAGCAGCAGAGAGTCGCCATCGCAAGGACCCTGGCCCCCAAGCCCAAGGTACTCTTCATGGACGAGCCGCTTTCCAACCTGGATGCAAAGCTCCGTCTCGAGATGAGAATCGAGCTCAAGCGTCTGCACACGGACACCGACTCGACGTTCGTCTACGTCACGCACGACCAGCTGGAGGCCATGACGCTCTCCTCGAGGATCTGCCTGATCAAGAATGGCTTCCTGCAGCAGTACGACCCGCCGATGGAGACATACTCCAACCCGGCCAACCTGTTCGTCGCCGACTTCGTCGGAAACCCCTCAATGAACTTCATCGACGCAAAGGCGAAGATCACGGGGGAGAAGACGGCGGAGGTCACGTTCTTCGGAAAGAAGTTCGTCTTCCAGAGCAGCCGTGCACTGGGCAAGCTTTCATCTGAGGATGCCGTTGTCGGAGTGCGTCCCGAGTTCGTGCACCTGAAGAAGGGCGATCTCAATGGAAAGGTCTACGGAACTCTTCCCTCAGGAATGGAGACTACGGTCAAGCTGGACATCGACGGATACATTCTCACATCCGTCGAGTTCGGAAACGTGGACTACAAGCTCCATTCGGACATGGCGTTCTCCATCGAGGGAGACGGAATCATCCTGTTCGACAGGGAAAGCACGAAGAACATCGGAAAGGGTTCGGTCAAGCCGGCCTGAGCTTTTGTGCGATAATCACAGCAACTTCGGAGGAGGGACGCTCCGTCCCTCTTCCGTTTTTTATAACAATTGGGATAGAATGCACTTGATTACATTTCCCGGAGGAATCATATGAAGAAATCTCCAGTCATCGCCGTCGTGGCCACAGGAATTGGTGCGGCTCTGTTCTTTGTCCTGGGACGCTTTGTCGCCATTCCGTTCCCGGTTCCCAACACGAACTTCACCATCCAGTACGGACTTCTGGGTTTCATGGCAGGTCTCTACGGTCCTGTATCCGGACTTCTGATCGGTCTGATCGGTCACACCCTGATTGATTTCTCATATGGCTGGGGAATCTGGTGGTCATGGGTCATCGCATCCGGCGTTGCAGGTTTCATCATGGGTCTTGCCGCAAAGAAGCTCAAGCTCGACGATGAGCCGTTCAACGGAGGAAAGGTCGCCCTGTTCAACATCCACCAGGTTGCCGCGAACCTCATCGCATGGGGTGTCATAGCTCCGGTTCTGGATATCATCATCTACGCAGAGCCTGTGAGCAAGGTGTTCACACAGGGCATCGTAGCCGGTCTGGTGAACATCCTCACCGCCGGTGTCGTGGGTTCTCTTCTCTGCTTCGCCTACACAAAGGCACGTCCGCAGGCAGGCAGTCTGAAGAAAGAGGAAGAGGACTGATTCCAAGCTGTGGAAAACGCAGTAGAGTTCCGTAACTTCGGCTTCAAGTACAAATCACAGGCCGAACCAACGCTCTTTGACATAAACCTTCAGATCCGGAAAGGGGAGAAGGTTCTCATCTGCGGCCCCTCGGGCTGCGGAAAGACCACGCTTGCCCATTGCATCAACGGTCTTATTCCCGCCTCTTATCCTGGCGATGCCACGGGCGAACTGTTCATAGACGGGCAGTCCTTCAGGGACATGGACATATTCAAGCTCTCCAAGACGGTCGGAACTGTTCTTCAGGATCCTGACAACCAGTTCATAGGCCTGACAGTCGGAGAGGACATAGCCTTTGCCCTTGAGAACGATGCCGTTGCCCTGGATGCCATGAAGAAGATGGTCGGCTCCGCGGCATTGCAGGTCGGCGTCATGGGACATCTCGGCAGTGCTCCTTACGAGCTGTCCGGAGGCCTGAAGCAGCGCGTCTCGCTTGCCGGCGTGATAGTGGACAACGTCAGCATTCTTCTGTTCGACGAGCCTCTGGCCAACCTGGACCCAGCTGCGGGAAAGAGCGCCATAGAGCTGATCGACGACATCCACAAGGCCACAGGCAACACCACGATCATCATCGAGCACCGTCTTGAGGATGTCCTTCACAGGGATGTTGACCGCATCATCCTGATGGACAGCGGGCGCATCATAGCTGACATGACACCGTGTGAGCTTCTCTGTTCCGACCTTCTTGTAAAAACCGGAATAAGGGAGCCGTTGTACATCACTGCGCTGAAATATGCGGGTGTTGTTATCCGTCAGGACATCAATCCTCAGAGAATCGAGACCTTAAGCCTGCCTACGGAGGACCTTGAGAAGGTCCGTTCCTGGTACCGCAGCGTCCCTCAGGCAAAGACTCCGGACAATCGTGAGGTCATCCTCCAGGCCGAGGGTGTGGACTTCTCGTATGAGGACGGACCCCGGATTCTCAAGGACATCGACATAAGCATCGGAAAGGGTGAGATGCTGAGCATCGTGGGCCCCAACGGTGCGGGAAAGACCACGTTCTCCAAGGTTGTGTGCGGGTTCGAGAAGCTATGCGGCGGAAGGATTCTTCTCAACGGCATCGACATGGCAGGAATGTCCATCAAGGAGAGAGCGTGCCACATCGGGTATGTGATGCAGGACCCGAACCAGATGATCTGCAAGAACATGATCCGTGACGAGGTGGCCCTGGGTCTGACGCTGGAGGGAAAGCTTTCCAAGGAGCAGATAGATAAGCGCGTGAACTCGGCCCTGAAGGTCTGCGGGCTTTATCCGTTCCGCAACTGGCCGGTAAGCGCCCTGTCCTACGGCCAGAAGAAGAGGGTGACCATTGCGTCGATTCTGTCGATGAACCCGGATCTGATCATCCTGGACGAGCCCACGTCCGGTCAGGACTACAGGCACTATACGGACATCATGGAGTTCCTGAGGAATCTGAACGGCAAGGGGATCACGATCATCCTGATCACCCATGACATGCACCTGATGCTGGAGTACTGCACAAGGGCGGTGGTTCTTGCGGATTCGCACAAGATCGCAGATGCCCCGTGCGAGGAGATTCTGACGGACAGCGAGGTTGTCGTCAGGGCCAGTCTGAAGGAGACATCGCTTTCGGAGCTTTCCGTCATGTGCGGCATAGAGGACCGCACCGATTTCATACGGCGTTTCATCGCCGCCGACAGGGAGGCAAGGTCATAGCCGGCGGAATCTTCAGGTACATAGACAGAAAGAGCCCCATACACGAACTCACCGGAGCGACAAAGCTCCTGTGCCTGGTTCTGTGGACCCTTGCCTCGATGATAACGTTCGACACAAGGCTGCTTGCCGCCTTTGCCTTCATTGCCATAGCAGTCATGATCATCGCCAGGATCCGCATCTCGGACGTGAGGGGACTGTTCTGGTTCTCGTTCGTATTCATGGTGATGAACAACATCCTGATCTACCTCTTCAGCCCGGAGCACGGGGTGAGCATCTACGGAAGCAGGACGGAGATCTGCCACCTGTTCTGGCGCTACTACATCGTCAGCGAGCAGCTGTTCTACCATCTGAACGTGATCCTAAAGTACATGGCCACCATCCCCGTGGTGATCATCTTCGTATCAACGACCGACCCGAGCGAGTTCGCATCCTCGCTGAACAGGATCGGAGTGAGCTACAGGATCGCATACTCGGTCTCCCTTGCCCTGAGGTACATCCCCGACATCCAGAGGGCGTACCACGACATCTCCATAGCCCAGCAGGCAAGAGGTCTTGAGATGGCCAGCCGCAAGCAGAGCATCCTCAAGAGGCTGAAGAACGCAACGACGATGATCTTCCCGCTGATCATATCCAGCATGCAAAGGATAGAGGTCATAGCCAACGCCATGGAGCTCAGAGGCTTCGGAAAAGGCAAGAAGAGGACCTGGTACACGGCCCGCCCGTTCGTTGCCGAGGATTTCATCTGCATGGGTCTTTGCATCGTCTTTCTGGTCGCATCCTTCCTTCTGAACGCAGTTAACGGCGGAAGGTACTTCAACCCGTTCGTCTGATTCCGTCAGGTTGCTAAACTTTTCCTCTTCTGATATGCTTCCCCTCGTGCACCTCCTACGGAGGTGACAACAACTACAGGAGTGACAATATGGACACCATGAAGCTTGACGGGCGCACTTTTGCCCGCATGCTGGCAGGTGGAGCAGGAAATATCAGCGCCAACAGCGATGTAATCGACGAACTCAACGTTTTCCCTGTTCCGGACGGCGATACCGGCAGCAACATGACCAGTACCGCCAGAAAGGGAGTATCCAACATTCAGGATCTTGACGGCGAGCCCTCCCTCTCGGAGGTGGCCCACCGCTTTGCAAGCGGCACCGTCATTGGAGCCAGGGGCAACTCCGGCGTCATCCTCTCCCAGATCTTCAAAGGAATCGACAACGGTCTTTCCGGACTCGGACAGGCCGGAGCAATGGAACTGGCTTCCGCCTATGCAAAGGGCGTGGAGCAGTCCTACTCGGCGGTCGTGAACCCCACCGAGGGAACGATTCTCACCGTTTTCCGTGAGGCGGTCGAATACGCATCATCCAGAATCGACAAAAACTCGACGGTCGAGGACTTCTACAAACTCCATCTGGAGCAGGCCAAGGACACGCTCTCACGCACCAAGGAGATGCTTCCCGTCCTTGCCGAGGCCGACGTAATCGACAGCGGCGGAGCAGGCTACGTGGCCATCGCCGAGGGAATGCTCAACGCCCTGGTGGACCCCGACTATAAGCCCGAGCACTCGGAGGAGCACGACAAGGTCCAGCTCCCCACTGTGGACATCAACGCCTTCACACGCGACAGCGTCCTTCAGTTCGGTTACTGCACCGAGCTTCTCATCAGACTGCAGAGCGCAAAGGTCGACATCGACACCTTCAGCACCGATGTGATTCTGGACTTCCTCAAGTCCATCGGCGGAGACTCGGTCGTCTGCTTCAAGGACGACGACATCGTGAAGATCCACGTCCACACCAAGAACCCCGGCGACGTTCTGAACGAGTGCCGCAAGTACGGTGAGTTCCTCACGGTGAAGATCGAGAACATGGCGCTGCAGCACGAGGAGATCCTGATCCGCAACGCCTCTTCTGCGAAAGAGGAGAAGCCCAGGAATCTGGCCGTCATAGCAGTGGCCCCGGGCGAGGGCTTTGCCGAGAAGTTCGAGGAGCTGGGTGCCGACATCACAGTCGCCGAGAACCCCTCCACGGGAGACTTCCTGGATGCGATCGAGAAGGTAAGGGCCAGCAACTACATCATCCTTCCCAACGACGGCAACGTCGTCATGGCCGCACGCCAGGTGGCCGAGGTAAAGGAGGCCGAGGGCATCAAGATCTTCGTGGTCCCGACCAAGTCTCCGATGGAAGGCTACAGCGCCCTGAGCATCCTCACCCCGGATGTCTCCGACATCGAATCCCTGGCAGATGACCTTGAGGCTACGGCGACCAACGTGATCAGCGCCTCGGTGGCCCATGCCACAAGGGATGCCGAGATCAGCGGAGTTCAGATCCACAAGGGCGATTACATCGCCATGTACAGCAAGGACAGGATCGTCTCGGACGGTTCGGACAAGGTTCAGGTTCTCATGGACCTGCTTTCCAGCGTCGGGGACATCGACGACATGGAGATCCTGACCGTCTTCTGCGGAAGCGACGTCACCGAATCCGAGAAGGAAGAGGCAAGGGAGAAGATCGAGGCCGGATGGCCCGACCTTCAGCTGGACATGTTTGACGGAGGTCAGAACATCTTCAGCTTCATGATAGGACTGGAGTGAGCGGAGGGTTTATGGCTCAGGATAAGAGAATCAAGGTCGTCATCGACACAATGGGAAGCGACAACGGCCCGGCCGTCATCGTCAAGGGAGCATGTCAGGCCCTTTCCGATTCACCGGATCTGGATGTCATCCTCGTAGGAGACAAGAGCGTCATCGAGCAAGCCCTCAAGGAGAACGGAGCCCCCATGGACCGCGTCAGAGTGGAGGGCACGACCGAGGTCATCACCAACTACGACCACCCGGTTGCAGCCATCCAGAAAAAGAGGGATTCCTCTCTGGTAAAGGCTCTGACAATCCTCAGGGAGGAGGCGGACTGCGTGGGGCTGGTCAATGCCGGAAGCACGGGAGCCCTGCTTGTAGGTTCAATGATGTTCCTTTCGGACCCAGGTGAGAGGGTCAGACCTGCACTGGCTGCAGTCCTTCCCGCAGAGTCAGGCGGCTTCGTCTGTCTGGTGGACACGGGAGCCAACATCGACTGCATGCCTTCCATGCTGGTCCAGTTCGCACACCAGGGCTCCCAGTTCATGAAGGACCTATACAGAATCGAATCGCCCAAGGTCGGACTGCTCTCCAACGGAGCGGAGGAGACCAAGGGAAACAACCTGGTCAAGGAAACCCATACGCTTCTTAAGGCCGACGGTACGCTGAACTTCGTCGGCAACATCGAGGGAACCAACGCCCTGTCCGGTGACTGCGACGTCCTGGTCTGCGACGGATTTGCCGGCAACCAGGTCCTCAAGACATCGGAAGGCATTGCAAAACGCATAATCAAGGACATCGTCAGGTATTCCAAGAAGACCGGAGAACCCAAGCTCATGGAGCTTGTGCAGTATCTGGTGGCGATGTACGACTTCAACTCGCTCGGAGGCGGTATAGTCCTGGGCGTCAAGAAGCCGGTCATCAAGGCCCACGGTGCGGCCAACGAGGCATCGATAAGAAACACGACGAAGATGCTGGTCAATCTGGCCAGGAACAAGGGCATCTACGTCTAACAAAGGAGAATAATCATGGCAAAGAGAGGAGTTTTCTGCACATCAACAGGATGCATCGAGTACGCACCCGAGAGATACAGGAAGTACAATATCGGAATCATCAGAATCCACGTCCTTTTCCAGGGCAAGGAGTATCTTGAGGGCTATGACCTTGACCCGGTCGCCTTCTACAAGCAGCTCGAGGAGATCAAGGATCCCAAGAACAACCTCCCCAAGACGGCAATGCCCACAGACAGTGAGGTCAGAAAGCATTTCGACGATGCCCTTGCCGCAGGATATGAAGAGCTAATCGTCATCTGCATCAGCTCCGGCCTTGGCGGAACATACAACCTCATCCGCCTGATCGCCGAGGACTACAAGGACAAGATGAAGATCCATGTCATCGACTCCAAGATTACATGCTTCGGCGAGGGACTTCTTGCAATCCGCGCCGCCCAGATGATCGAGAAGGGCGTTCCCACCGACCAGATCCTCAAGGAGATCAAGTGGATGATGGACAGACAGGAGTTCCTGGGTGTCGACGGAAAGCTCGACTACCTCATCTACAACGGAAGGCTCAAGGGCGGAAAGGCATTCATGGGCAAGATGCTCAGCATCTGTCCCGTCGTGCATTTCAACCACGAGGGTGAGTGTGTTTCCCTCACCACCGTCAGGACACCGAAGAAGGCCCTTGCCAAGACCT
>Ga0310696_10003501_pt1 | contig 19575 bp, 15 predicted proteins | sample AusTroGonzalo_MG_4_FD_203885 | JGI IMG/M metagenome (GOLD analysis project Ga0310696, IMG submission 203885) | Bovine rumen microbial communities from tropical cattle in Woodstock, Queensland, Australia - Gonzalo_02 (v2) (version 2) | ecosystem: Host-associated > Mammals > Digestive system >... | reverse complement strand
GTGCGGGCCCGACTGCCGCCCGGGCTGCCACTGCGGCAAGTACATCGAGATCTGGAACAACGTGTTCATGCAGTACAACAAGAACGCGGAAGGCAAGTTCGAGCCGCTTGGCCGCCACAATGTCGATACCGGCATGGGCGTGGAGCGCACCGTGTGCATGCTCTCCGGCGCGGCGACCGTGTTCGACACGGAGATTTTCGCGCCGATCATGGCGAAGATCGACGAACTGAGTTGGCAGGGAACGGGGAATGGGGAACGGGGAACGGAGGATGCGGAGCTGACGCTCCGCGCAAGAAGGATCGTGGCCGACCACATGCGCACCGCCACGTTCATCCTCTGCGATCCCAAGGGCGGCGTGAAGCCTGGCAACATCGGCGCGAACTACGTGCTGCGCCGTCTCATTCGCCGCGCCGTGCGCTACAGCCGCTTCCTCGGCATTGCGCCGGGCTTCACGGTGAAGCTCGCCGAGACGATATGCGAGAAGTACAAGCACGTCTATCCCGAGCTGGCCGCGAACCTCGAGACGTGCAAGAACGACCTCGAGGCCGAGGAGAACCGCTTCAACCAGACGCTCGACAAGGGCGCGGCGATGTTCGCGAAGGTGGCCGAGCAGCTGAAGCTCCACAACCAGACGCAGATAAGCGGCAAGACCGCGTTCAAGCTCTACGACACGTTCGGCTATCCGCTGGAGATGACGCTAGAGCTCGCCAAGGAGCAGGGCCTGGAGGTGGACGTGGCCGGTTTCGACGAGGCCAACAAGAAGCACCAGGAACTGAGCCGCACCACTTCCGCCGGCTCGTTCAAGGCGGGCCTGCAGGACAATTCGGTGGTCGTGACGCGCATGCACACGGCCACGCACCTCCTGCACGCCGCGCTCCACAAGGTGCTGGGACCGACAGCCAACCAGAAGGGCTCCAACATCACGCCGGAGCGTCTGCGCTTCGACTTCACGTGGCCCGAGAAGATGACAGACGAGCAGATCAAGGCCGTGGAGGACCTGGTGAACCAGTGGATCAAGGACGGAATCGCCGTCTCGAAGAAGGTGACGACTGTTGAGGAGGCCAAGAACGAGGGCGCAATGGCGCTGTTCGGTTCGAAGTACGGCGACCAGGTGACGCTCTACACGATCGGCGACGTCTCCAAGGAGATCTGCTGCGGCCCGCACGTGGAGAACACGAGCGAGCTGGGAAGCTTCAAGATCACGAAGGAGCAGTCCTCGTCCGCCGGCGTTCGCCGGATTAAGGCGGTCATTGGGAATATTAGTGCTTAGTGCTTGGTGCTTAGTGCTTGGTGCTTAGTGCTTGGTGCTTGGTGCCTAGTGTCTTAGCTAGTGGCTAGTATGGGAAATTGTTTGACGGAGCTGTACGATGCCTATGTGGACACGTTCCGCGGGGCGGATGGCAAGTTGCCGCCGATGATGGAGCTCAAGCGTGTCCACACGGCGCACGTGGTGGACAACGCGAGGCTCATTGCCGCAGGCGAGAGGTTTGACGCCGAGACGGCGCGCGCGTGCGAGGAGGCGGCGCTCCTGCACGACACGGGGCGGTACGAGCAACTGAAACGCTACAACACCTTCCGCGACTCCGACAGCGTGGACCACGCCGTGTTCTCGCACGACATCGTGGTCGAGAAGGGGTGGCTAGATGGCGATCCGCATCGCGAGGCGATTCTGACGGCGGTGCTCGTCCATAATCGCCGAGACGTGCCGGACAACCTCGATCCGCTCACCGAAGCGGCGGTCCACACCGTGCGCGACGCGGACAAGCTGGACATTTTCCGCGTGCTGGAGCATCAGGTCGCCACGACGGACTGGCGTACGAACTGCAGGGCGTTCTGGAACCTGCCCACGATGGCGCGGCCCAGTCCGGCTGTGCTGGATGCGATCCGCGCGAGCCGTCCGGTGGACTACCAGAACATCAAGACGCTTGCCGACTTCGTGCTGATCCAGGTGGGGTGGATGGTGTGCGGCCTGCGCTACGCCACGAGTCGCCGCCTCTGCGCAGAGCGCGGCCATCTGGCGTTCCGTCGCGCGTTTCTGCACGAGCTGACGGATGACCCTGCCGTGGACGAGATATGCGACCTCGCGGCGGGCATTGGCGCACGCGGCTGAAAACTTCGCGGAACTGTTGGACACTCCGCCAGTCTTTTGCTATACTTGACGCCAATCCATTCATATCTATGCACATCTATACAGAAAGCGAGCAGACAGAAAAATGGTAACGGCTATCATAGTTGCGGCTGGCAAGAGCGACCGTATGGGGGCGGGGACCGACAAGGCCTTTTTGAACCTGGGGCCTAAGCCGGTGTTGGCGTGGAGCCTGCTCGCATTCGAAGGTTGCACGGACGTCGACCAGATAGTTCTGGTGGTGCGCAAGGACCAGATTCCCGGCGCGAAGGCAGTCGTGCGGATGTTTGGAATCTCGAAGGTCCGTACCGTGGTGGCAGGAGGGCAGAAGCGCCAGAATTCCGTGATGAACGGCCTCAAGGAGGTCGATAGCGACACGCGCATCGTCGTTGTGCACGACGGCGCGCGTCCGTGCGTGACGCCGGCGACGATTTCCGAGACGGTCAAGCTTGCGAAGCGTAGCGGCGCCGCGGCTGTGGGTTGCCACATCTGGGACACGGTGAAGCTCGTGGAGAAGGGCACGACCGTGACGCGCACGGAGGACCGCTCGAAGCTTTGGGCGGTGCAGACGCCGCAGGCGTTCAACGCGCAGCTCATCCGCCGCGCGTATGCGGAGGCCGAGAAGGCCAAGGTGGAGGTTACGGACGACGCTTCGGCCGTGGAGCTTCTGGGCGAGCCTGTGAAGATCTACGAGACGAACGTGCCGAACCTGAAAATCACGACGGTGGAGGATCTCCAGCTGGCGGCTGCGGTCGTGCTGAAACGCTGAGGATGCAGGAAGGGGTGCCGATGGGACGGGTCTATGCCATACTTGGTGACATCCACGCGAACATCGACGCGTTGAACGTCGTCCTGGAGGACGCGCGTTCGCAGGGCGTGACGAATTTCGTCTCGGTGGGAGACGTGGTGGGGTACAACGCCGCGCCGGCGGAATGCATCCGCATTGTCCGCGAGCTGAACTGCCCTGTGATACGTGGCAACCATGACCACTACGTGTCCTACCTGGATACGTCCCTGGCCGACTTCCATCCGGCGGCGGCGCAGGTGGTGGAGTGGACGCGCAGTCAGCTTTCGGCGGAGGAATTGCAGTGGCTTCACGATCTTCCGCTCCAGAAGCCGATCATGGGCTTCATGCTTGTGCATTCCACGCTCGACATGCCGGACCGCTGGGGGTACGTGTTCGACAATCAGCAGGCTAAGGCCAACTTCAACTATCAGCGCACGCCGCTCTGCTTCCATGGCCACACGCATGTGCCGATCATCTACTCCTTTTCGGCCGGTGGGGTGATCCACTACGAGCCATGCGACTTCACGATAGAGCTTGGGCAGAAGCTGTTCATCAACGTCGGGTCAGTCGGCCAGCCGCGCGACGGCGATCCGCGCGCGTCTTACGTCATCTACGACATGGACGCGCGCCAGATCAGGTTCCGTCGGCTCGAGTACGACGTGGCCGCGGCGCAGGAGCGTTGCCGCGCCGCTGGCCTGCCTGAGCGTTGCGCCGAGCGACTGGGGGTCGGACGATGAGGCTTGCGCCTCTTGTCGTCTCGCTTGCGCTGTGCGCAGGTTGCTTCACGTCCGGCAAGCCGACGCCGAAGTCGTGGACGGTCGAGCCGCGCGAATCCGGCGCGGGGACGAAAACGTCTGCCGAGGGCAGCGGGTCGGCGTTCGTTGCGACGCGGGTCGGCACGATAGCCGTGAACGCGCCATTTGACAGGTCTCCATTCGTCGTGCGCCGTTCCGACGGTTCTGTGGCGTTCGACGCGTACAACGAGTTCGCTTCTGCTCCGGCGGCGCTTCTGCGAGCGCCTGTCAGGGCACAGCTCGCACAGGACGGGCGGTTTGGCCATGTGGTATCGCCGTCGAGCGTGGCGAACGCGGATGCCGCCGTGGAGGTGCTGGTGACGGACCTTTCGCTCGACTGCCGCAAGTCTGGCGAGCGTAAGGCGCGTGCCGCGGTGAGCGTGGACGTGCTGAAGACCGGGCGCGGTCCGCGCGCGGTGGCGCTGTCCGGAGACGGCGCTGGCGAGGCCGATGCGTCCGCCGGCGACTATTCGGCGGCATTTTCCGCGGCATTCAACGAAGCGCTTGCGGAGGCCCTTCGCGGGCTGAAGTGATTTTTGCTATACTAGGGACCGTGGAGATAGCACCCATAGCCATCGTTGGCGTGTCATGCCGTTTCGCCAGCGCCCCGAATCCGAGCGCGTTCTGGCGTCTCATCATGCACAGGCAGAGCGGTATCATGCCGCTTGGCGACGACACTGCGCTCACTGCAGGCCAGCGCAACATCTTTGACCGCCCATATCCAACGCACGGGGGGTTGCTGGGTAGGCTATACTCGTGCGTGCCGAGGGAGCTCACGTTTCCGCGCCAGATCAACGCAGGCGAGAACCAGGACCTGTACTTCGCCGTGCAGATGGCGTTCGACGCGCTTGCCGACGCTGGGATGCGCCCTCATGCGCCGGAGTCGGCGCGCGGCACCGTGCGCCTGGGGTACGCGCCGCCGTTCAACGCCTCCACGGTCAACTGGCTTGAGCACACGTTCTTCATCGATCAGACGATGGAGATAATCCAGCGCTTCTTCCATAATGCTCCAGGCGAGGCGCTCGACGCCGTGCGCGCCAGCCTGGTGGAGTCGCTTCCCGCGCCGGACGCGGCTAGCTTTCTCTCCGGCTCTGGCCATCGCATCGCCGCTTGGATCGCGGAGGAGTGCTCGTTCTCCGGCGGTGCCACTGCGCTGGACGGCGGATCGCTCTCGGGAATATCTGCGCTGCGTGCAGCGATGGACGATCTGCGTAGCGGACGTGCGGATGTGGCGCTCGTGGGCGCGATCACGCCGCCGTTGAGCCGTGCGAGCCTTGAGGGACTCTCTGGCGAGATGTTGTTCTCGACTGAGTCCGAACTCACGCCATTCGACCGCGATGCCTGCGGGACTATTCCCGGAGAGGGTGGGGCGTTCATGGTACTTAAACGTCGGCAAGACGCTCTCAACGCGCACGACCGCATCTACGCCCTGGTGCGTGGCGTGGCGTGCGGCGCGTCGCCGCTGGCGGACTTGATGGCTGCTGCGGCGCAGCGTGCCGGTACGCAGATGCAGGACATCGGCCTCGTGGAGGCTGATGGCAGCGGCGTGCCTGAGGCGGACGCTGTAGAGGCGGCGGCGGTTCTGCGCCTGTGGGGAGACCACAGGCCGGGCGGGCCGCTCGTGGGAATCGGGTCGGTGAAAGGCAACATCGGGCACTGTCTGCACGCCGCGTCGGCCGCGTCGCTACTCAAGGTGGCGCTGGCCCTGCGGCGGCGCGTGCTGCCGCCGCAGATGCCTGCCGCGCATCCGCTGGACGAGCTCTCCAATCTAGGCTCGTCGGCATACGTCCTGAACGAAGCGAGGCCGTGGATCACGGGCGACACCGTAAGTCCTCGCCGCGCGATGGTCCTGGCGCATGATGTCAGCGGACGCTCGGCCGCAGTCGTCATGGAGGAAGAGCCCGAGCGCGAAGACCGTCGGTGACACTATGAGAAATATCTTTTCCCGCCTTGTTGCCAGTTGCATGGTATGGAGTGCCATCGGAGGTTTCTCCGTGACGGGTTGGGCTTTGCCGGATGGGAAGGATGCCTGTAGGGTGGCGTCTTCGGAGGCTGCGCGAAAGGTCGAGAAGTTCGCGTCCATGTCGCCTGCAGAGCTTCGCGCCCATGAGCGCGAAGCGGTACGCGACGTGCTAGATTTGGAGCTGATCCCTCCTGTCGTGAATACAGTGCCGAATCAATCGGCGTACGGATTCGCCAAGCTGGACTTCGCTATGAACGGTGGCATGGCCCAGACTCCGGGTGGGCGATTGTACGCCGTCTGGTTCGCAGGTGCGGACGGTCCTGGTGCGTTCCTCGTCGGAACGTGGTCTGACGATGGCGGCAAATCGTGGGTCGGCACGAAGTTCGTCGTGGGGCAAAAGGCACCGTTGGCGAGTATCGGCTTCGCTCGCATCTACAGGTCGGTACTGATCGGCAACGTGTGGTGTTCGCCGGACGGTGCATTGCGGCTCTACGTCTATCAGGCGATGAACGCATTTGATGGGCGAGGAGCCATCTTCGAGTTCGTTTGCCGTAATCCGGACGCCCCGAATCCAACATGGGGGGGCGCCCGCTACCTCGGACACGGCGGCCTTCACAACAAGCCGATCGTGTTAAAAGACGGCACATGGCTCCTGCCGACGGACTTTGAGCCGAACGGGCGCGAGGCTTTCCCGGAGCTTGACCCGCTGCGCGGTTGCGGACTTACGGCATCGACCGATGGCGGTCGTACATGGAACTTACGCGGACGTGCGGTTCCGGACGGCACGAACCACTACGCGGAACACATGGTCGTGGAGCGTCGGGACGGATCGCTCTGGATGCTCATGCGTACGGGACTGGGGCTAATGGAAAGCGAGTCGCGCGATGGCGCATGGACCTGGACGAAGCCGTCTCCTCCCGACGAGCTGAAGCAGGTGATCGCACGCTTCGCGTTGCTGCGGTTGTCGAGCGGGGCGCTCCTCTTCGTGAAAAACGGTTCTGCGCCAGGCATAGTGAATGGCAACCGGCGCGAACGGCTGACGGCGTTCGTCTCGGACGACGACGGACGGACGTGGACTGGAGGTTTAGCGCTAGACGAGCGCGGGGGCGTGTCATATCCCGACGTGTTCCAGGCGGCGGACGGCATGGTGTACGTATCCTACGATCACAACCGTAATACGAAGGAAGACGAGATTCTATTTGCCAGATTCTCCGAGGCGAGCGTACGTGCCGGTCGGCTGGTAGGGCAGGGGGAGTCGTTGAAGAATGCCGTTTTTCGCGAACAGCAGAAGGCAACTGTCATGGTTGATGCGATGAAGCCGTTTCCCGTGCTGCGGCCCGTGCCGGAACGTCTGGCTGACGCGCGGCGCGGGTTCCAGTCCGCACCGTCGATCACGGCCTCGCCGAAGGGGCGGCTGTGGGTGGCGTGGCACACGGGGGACACTACCGAGGGCGACGAGAACGGCATGGTGGTCGTGTCCAGCGGCGATGGCGGCGAGACGTGGACGCCGCCGCTTTTCGCGATCGACCCGCCTGGCCCGTTGCGTATCCTCGATCCCGGCCTCTGGACCGACCCCGACGGCAAGGTGTGGCTCTTCTACGCGCAGCTCTACGGCATGTGGGACGGGCGCGCGGGCGTCTGGGCGATGCACCCGCTCGACCCCGAGGACGCGAACACGGGCTGGACGCCTGCGCGGCGACTTTGCCACGGGTACATGAAGAACAAGCCGATCGTGACGCGGGACGGAACTTGGCTGTTGCCGAGCGAGTTCATGAACGGCAAGCCGTGGGGCGGACGGCTTGGCGCGGCGAAGTCCATTCCCAAGGAATTCGTGTTTGAGATGCCCGAGTACCGCGGGGCGAACGTGTTCGCGTCAAATGACAAGGGACAGACGGTGACGTTCTTAGGGCAGGCGCAGATTCAGCCGAAGGACCGCGACTGTACGGAGAACATGGTTATCGAGCGGCGCGACGGCACGTTGTGGATGCTCGTGCGCGTGAAGTACGGGATCGCCGAGACGGTTTCGTCCGACGGCGGCAAGACGTGGTCGGAGCTACGCCCCTCGGCCATCCTCAATCCCAACTCGCGCTTCTTTATCGGCCGCCTGAAGAGCGGCGCGATGCTGCTCGTGAAGAACGGACCGGTCGGGACGAAGACGGGGCGTTCGCACATCACGGCATTCGTCTCCGACGACGAGGGTTCCACCTGGCTGGGCGGGCTCGTGCTGGACGAGCGGAAGAACGTATCGTATCCAGATGCCGTAGAGAGCGCGGACGGCTTCATCCACGTGGTGCATGACCGTGAGCGCACGAAGGCGCGGGAGATTCTCCACCATCGCTTCACGGAGGCGGACGTGCGCGCCGGACGCCTCGTTACGTCCGGCAGCCGCCTGAAGGACATCGTCAACAAGGCCGGGCCGAAGTGAGAAGCGTACAATGCGCTCCATCGCTTGAATGGCAGGTCGCTGGCGAGAAATGTGTCGTTAGTCGTGCTAGCCGCGCCGAAAGTGTGCTATAATACAACCTTCGGGCGCGTGCCCGGCTTTCAACGATAAACTCTAAACTGAAGGTAGACTGATCATGTACAAGTACACATGCCTGAACCCCATCGCGGAGGTGGGTCTTGGCAACCTAGACGACAACTACGCGCGCACGGAGGATTTCGCCTCCGCCGACGCGGTCTTCGTGCGCAGCGCGAAGATGGACGAAATGACGCCCGGACCCAACCTGCTGGCCGTGGCGCGCGCCGGCGCCGGCGTGAACAACATCCCCCACGCGGAGTACGCGAAGAAGGGCATCGTGGTGTTCAACACCCCGGGCGCCAACGCGAACGGCGTGAAGGAGCTCGTGATCGCGGCGATGCTCCTCGCGAGCCGCGACATCGTGGGCGGCATAGAGTGGGTAAAGGCCAACGTGGCCGATCCTGCAATCAACAAGAGCGCCGAGAAGGCCAAGAAGGCGTTCGCGGGAACCGAGATCGAGGGCAAGCGCCTTGGCGTGATCGGCCTGGGGGCGATCGGGCAGAAGGTGGCCAACGCGGCCGTCTCGCTCGGCATGGAGGTGTTCGGGTACGACCCGTATCTCTCGGTCGACGCGGCATGGAACCTTAGCCGCGCCGTGAAGCACTGCAAGAACGTGGAGGCGATCTACCGCGCGTGCGACTTCATCACGATCCACGTGCCGGCGCTCGACTCGACCAAGGGCATGATCAACGCCGAGGCGATTGCGATGATGAAGACCGGCGTGATCATCGTCAACGCCGCGCGCGACGCGCTCGTGAACGAGGCTGACATGCTCGCGGCGCTCGAGAGCGGCAAGGTGCGCAAGTACGTGAGCGACTTCCCGAACGCGACGACCGCCGGCAAGAAGGGATGCATCGTGATCCCGCACCTTGGCGCATCGACCGAGGAGGCTGAGGACAACTGCGCGGTCATGGCCGTTAAGGAGATGCGCGACTACCTGGAGAACGGGAACATCGTCAACTCCGTCAACTACCCGGCCTGCTCGCTCGGCCCGATCCGTACCGCCGGACGCGTCGCCATCTGCCACAAGAACGAGGCCAACATGATCGGCCAGTTCACGAGCATACTTGGAACGGCCAAGGTGAACATCGACGCGATCGCGAACAAGAGTCGCGGAGACTTCGCGTACACGCTGATCGACACGGACAGCGCGATTCCGGCGGACGTGGTTGCCGCGCTCGAGAAGAGCGATGCCGTGATCCGCGTGCGCGTCATCAAGTAGTCCGTAGCGCATATATTCCTCTGCAGGGAACATCCGCATGGCAGCACCATCGCCCAGATCTCGCCAGACGGCCGGTCGGCCGACAGCGAAGAAGCCGAAGAAGGAAAGCATCTTCAACAAGAAGATCACCTTCGGGGGCGGTGGCATGCCTGCCATGAAGGAGGCCGACGTGCTCCTCTTCACGGGGGAGCTCGCCGACCTGCTGGAGGCCGGCATGACTCTGGGCGAGGCCCTCGGCTGCCTTGCGAACCAGGGCGAGGAGGACTCCGCCCAGCGCGCCGTCTGCAAGGACCTGACGAGCCGCATCGTGAACGGCGAGTCGTTTTCCGACGCGGTGGCCCACCATCCCAAGACGTTCCAGCCGCTATACGCGAACATGATCCGTGCGGGCGAGGCGTCTGGTGCCATGGTGGACGTGCTGCGGCGGCTAGTGGAGCACTACGAGCGTTCCGACTCGATGCGCGCGAAGATCAAGGGAGCGCTGCGCTACCCTTGCTTCGTGCTGGGCTTCGGCGTGGTCGCCGTCATCATTACGATGAAGGTGATCATACCAAAGTTCCAGAAGGTGTTCGAGCAGCTTGGCGGCCAGCTGCCGGGCGCGACGCGCGCGTTGATGGACATCACGGACTTCGTGAACAGCTGGAAGGGCGCCGTGCTTGGAATCGTGCTCGCGCTCGTGACCGTCTGGCTCGTAAAGTGGGTGAAGACGCCGTCCGGAAGGCGGAAGGTCGACACCTGGAAGCTGAAGATGCCGCTCGTGAAGGGCATCGTGGCGTGCGGGGCGTACTCAACGCTCGCCTACACGCTCAAGACATTGCTGACGAACGGCGTCAACGTGCTGAACGCGCTCAAGATCGCCGAGGACACGTGCGAGAACGCCGTGATCGCGGACGCGCTGCACACTGCGCGCAAGCGCGTTACGGACGGCACTTCGATTTCGGGTCCGCTTGCCACGAGCGGGGTGTTCCCGCGCCTGATGACGGACATGCTGGCCGTAGGCGAGCGCGCGGGCGACCTGTCGTCATCGCTAGGGCACATCGGCACGCGTTACCAGAAGGAGATGGACGCCAACATCAAGACGTTCACGGAGATGCTGCCCATGGTGCTGCTCTTCGTGCTTGCCGGGGTGATCGGATTCATCATCTTCGCCATCTTCTCGGCCGTGTTCGCGGTGTCGAATTCTTTGGGTGCTTAGTGCTTGGTGCTTGGTGCTTAGTGCTTAGTGCGATAGAGTAAATTGCAAACAACAAAGTGAAAGGAACAGGCAATGAACGAAAAAGAGAGAGAGCAGATAGAGCGTGCGGCCAAGGCCGGCTTCACGCTGATGGAAGTGATGGTGGCCGTCATGATCGTCGGCCTTCTGACGGCTCTGGCGGTGACGAACGTCGGCCGCTACATGCGTCGTGCCAACGTCACGGCCACGCAGCAGCAGATCGTGACGATCTCCCAGGCGATCACCCAGTACCAGTTCGAGCACAACAGCAAGCTTCCTGATACGCTCGAGGCTCTGACGGAGGGCGACGACCCGCTGATTGAGAGCGGCAACCTGAAAGACGCGTGGGGCAACGACTTCCAGTACGAGAAGCTTGGCAAGAAGCGCTTCAAGCTCACGTCGTCCGGTCCGGACGAGGAGTTAGGCACGGAAGACGACCTCTCGAACATCGACACCGACAAGAAGGGTAACTGATGCGCTATGCCGCGCGGCATGGCTTTACGCTTGTCGAGCTGCTGGTCGTCGTCGCCATCATCGCCGTGATGCTTTCAACGGCCGCGTTGAGCGTAGGGTCCGGCACCGCCTCCGTGCGTATGAAGAACGCTGTGCGCAGCGTGTGGCAGCTCTCCGGCTATGCGCGGACGATGGCGTTGCTTCGGCAGCATGCCGTAGTCATCACCTATTCGGAGATATGGGAGGGGGATACTTTCGTCAAGAGCAAGATCGAGGTAAAGGCGGGGTCCGAGGTGTCCACACCGACTGAGGAGCTCTCGTCCACAGTCGCGCGATCGATATTCGACCCGGAGGCGGAACTGCCGATGCTGGAGGAGGAGACGGAGGAGGATTCCGCCGAAAGCGTGGTGCAGGAGGGATTGGAGGCTCGCGCATTCGAGTTCCCGGACGTGCACGTGAAGGTTGACCTTGTGGGCGAGGATGGCGAGTCGCAGACAGGAAAGAAGAAGTCTATCTCGGTGTTCAGCAACGTTGACTATCTGCTGGGGCGAGGCAAGGCCGATAACGTGGGAAGCGAGAAGTCGGGAGGGACGCGCTCCAGCGCGTCCGACGACGATGCCGACGAGGCCAAGCAGGAGACGCGCGAACCCGTCTCGATCGTCTTCGAGACGAACGGCCGATGCGAGCCGCACAAGATTCTGGTATGGAAGGACGGCAAGGACGAGGATTCCGCCACGGTGCTGACGGTCGACCGTTTCGGCACCATCAAGAACCCCGAATCGGAGGATGACGACCGGTGACGGCGCCACGCTCCAGATCCCGCGCAGGCTTCACGCTGATGGAGGTGCTGATCGCCGCAGTGATGCTGGCGGTTGGCTGTATCGCGATCCTCTCCTGCATGATGCAGTGCCAGCGGATGATGCTTGCGTCGAAACGGTTCGAGTCCGCGCAGCTGGTGCTGCAGCTCGGGGAGATGGCGTACCCGATCCCCGATCCGTCGCAGGTGACGACGAGCGGCGAGGACGTGCTGAACGACGATGTTCTTAACGTGGACGAGACCCCGGCGGAAAACATCGTTCGCGATCTGGAGATGGATCTGCCTCGCACCGAACTCGAGCAGCTGAAGGACTACACGTTCGAGAGGACCGTGGACAAGACGGATGACGAGATACTGAAATGGAACGGCGGCATATATGCCATCCGGTCGACCGTGCGCTGGGGCGGCAACCGCTACCGCTCGAAGCGCGAGGAGCTCAACGTGATCCGCCTGTGGAGGAAGAAGCCATGATCCGGCGAGGCTTTACGCTCATCGAGCTGCTGATGTCGGTGATCATCACCGCCATCATGATGACCGTGTGCTTCATCACGTTCAACACCACGATCCGCTGCTGGCAGCGTTCGGCGGCGGTGGCGGATACGGTGCGCAACGCCGAGTATGCGCTCACACAGGTGGTGAGCGGCCTGCGAAGCGCCTACTACCCTACGACCGGAAAGCAGGATTACGCCTACGGCTTCCAGCTATACGACAACGGCGAAGATCCCGACGACAGCGACACGATCCAGTGGATCAAGCTGGGCACTTCGATCGTCGGCAACCGCTCGCAGCTCTCCGAGACGCCGCACACCGTGCGAGTCTGGGTGCAGAAGGAAGGACGCGACGGGCCAGGGGGCCTGTGGGTGAAGGCGGGGCGCCTCGATCTCCTTGCCGATGACCAAGAAGTGGAGGTCGATTTCAACGACGACGAGCAGTTCGAGCCATACCCGCTTATCGAGGGGGTACAGGGCTTCGACTGCAAGGTGCAAGGCAAGCCTGAGGACGTGGAGGGCGACGGGACGCCAAAGTGGGAGGACACGTGGGACACGTCCAACTCTATACCCTATCGCGTGAAGCTGACGTTCTGGATGGAGCCGGCGAAGGATGCAGGAGACCCCGTCCCGATCATGCGCGTCGTGGAGATACCGCTTTGGGACATTTCGCAGAATCCGGTCACCGTATCGTCCGAGGAAGGCGCGCCTGGAGACAAGAATGGCGGCAAGTCGAGCGGTACCAAGACGTCAGGTGGCGGAACTTCAGGGGGCGGAGGTTCGCAGCCAGGCGGCGGCGGACCGGCTGGTGGTGGTCGTGGTCCTAGCGGTGGGCGGCCACCAGGTGGCGGAATGCCTGGCATGGGTGGCGGAGGGATGCCGCCTGGAGGAGGACCGATGTGATGGGACGAGGACGGACTGGTAGTGCGCTCGTCACGGTAATCTGGGTCGTGGCGGTGCTGTCGCTCATAGTGATGAACTTCGCGGCAGAGGCGAAGTTGCAGTCGGTCGTCAACCGCCACACGACCGAACGCGTGCGAGTGAACAGCCTTACCGATGCTGGCAAGGTGATAGCCGAGGTTATCCTCACCGACTACCAGAACGTGAGCGAAGCTCCGGAGGACCAGTCGCTGGACGACATGGAGGAGGAGTTCCAGCAGGACAGGTGGATACAGGAGAAGCGTGCGCTGAAGGGTAGCTCGAGCGTCGATACCGGCATGATCGCCCTTGACGCAATGGACTCGGACTCAGGCACGGTGAGCGTGCATATCGAGGCGAAGGAGACGAAGCTGAACATCAACACGCTCTGGTCTGGCGGCAACCAGAACTGGCTTGAGATATGGGAGAACATCCTGGCGGCCTGCAACGTGCCGGAGGAGTACTGGAACGAGCTCATTTGCGCGTGGAACGACTGGCGCGACCCCGACGACTCGCTGTCGCAGGACCTTCTAGACGAGTATCCTCGTGGCGAGGGCGGCGAGGCGGAATACTACAAGGAGGAGCTGAAGAGCGAGGACGGCACGATGGAGTTCGAGCCGTGCAAGCCGCGCAACGGCGAGATATCGGACCTGAAGGAACTGGCCATGCTGAAGGGGTTTCGCGAGCATCCGGCCATACTTACGGGCGGCGTGATCAACCCCGAGGACAAGGAGGATGAGCAGATAACGGTCAAGTCCATCCTCGATTATTTCGACGTGATCGGCACTGGCAAGGTGAACGTCAACGCGGCCTCGAAGGAGATTCTGATGGCGATTCCAGGTATCGCCGATGACCTGAACAACACGAGTTCGTTGGCTGCAGACGGCGAGGAGATCGTTCAGGCGATCATCGACTACCGTTCCGAGGCCAGCGCGGCAGAGGCGAAAGAGACGAAGTTCTACAAGGACGAGGACTACGGCAGCTTCAAGGACTTCAGCGACCTCCAGAGCCGCATACAGGAAAAGACCGGCAACGACATCGGCAACGAGGCGTCCAACTACCTAATCTACGCGCCGGAGACGTTCTTCGAGATCACGATCGTGGGCGCGTCGGCCGGCATCTCGCACACGGTCAAGGCGGTCGCGATGGTGCAGGACTCGAAGGTACGCTACATCCGCTGGCAGGAGGATCCGTAAGTGTCCATCTCGCAGGTGTTCATAGACCATCCGCGCGTCGCGTTCGTGATATCCATCCTGATCGCGTTCTGCGGCGGGCTGTGCCTGAACACGATCCCTGTGGCGGAATATCCTGAGATCGCGCCCACGACAATCTACGTCACGGCGAGCTATCCCGGCGCGTCCAGCGAGGTGATAGCCGAGACGGTGGCGATCCCGATCGAGGACCAGATCAACGCCGTGGACGATCTGCTTTACTTCTCGTCCAGCTGCAACAACAACGGGTCGTACGCCTGCTACGTGACGTTCCGTAGCGGCACAGACTCGAACATGAACCTCGTCAACCTCCAGAACGCCGTGAAACGAGCGGAGCCGAAGCTGCCGAGCGAGGTGCTGGCGAAGGGCCTCTCGGTGAACAAGCGCCAGGAGGACCGCATGGCGATGTACGTGTTCCTCACGGACGGGCGGCAGGTGTCCATCATGGACCTATGCAACTTCGTGGAGAACGACGTGAAGGACGCCGTCCAGCGCCTGCCTGGCGTGTCGCTCGTCGAGGTGTCCAACCGCAAGTACGCGATGCGAGTGTGGCTCAATCCGGTGCGTATGACAGGCATGGGCGTGACTATCTTCGACATCAAGGACGCCATCCAGGCGCAGAACGTGCAGGCTGCCGCCGGCACCATCGGCAGCGAGTACTCGAACCGCTATCTCAGCTACAAGCTGAACGTGAAGGGCCGCCTGAAGACGAAGGAGGAGTTCGAGAACATCGTCGTGCGCGCGAACACGGAGACGGGCGCGCAGGTGCTGCTGAAGGACGTGGCGCGCGTGGAGCTGGGTGCGAAGACGTACTCCTCCACCAACCGCTTCAACGACGACATGGCCATCTTCATGCACGTGTACAAGGCTCCTGAGGCGAACGCCATCGAGACGGTGAAGTCGGTAAAGGCCGAGGTGGAGAAGTGGGTGGGGCGCCTGCCGCCTGGCGTGAAGTGCGTGCTGGCCGACGATTCGACGGCGTTCACGAAGGTGTTCATGAAGGAGACCGCGAAGACGCTTGTCATTGCGCTGCTGCTCGTGGTGCTCATCACATACCTCTTCCTCCAGGACTGGCGGGCGACGTTCGTCCCGGCGATCGCGATTCCGATCGCGCTGCTCGGCACGTTCATCTTTCTGCGCGCGTTCGGATTCACTCTGAACATCCTCACCATGTTCGGCCTCATCCTCGTGATCGGGTCGCTCGTGGACGACGCGATCGTGGTGGTGGAGAACACGCAGACTCTGATGGCTCGCGAGGGGCTTGGGGCGAAGGAGGCGGCCGGCCGCTCCATGCGGCAGATCACGGGCGCCATCATCGCGACGACGCTCGTGACGATCGCCTGCTACCTGCCTCTCGCCTTCTACCAGGGCATGGTGGGAAAGATGTACGTGCAGTTCGCGGTGACGATGTGCGTGGCGCTCTGCCTCTCCACCACGGTCGCGCTCACGCTCTCGCCGGTCCTGTGCTCGCTGCTCCTGAAGAAGCCTCCCGAGAAGCCGCCGTTCATCTTCCGTCCGATCAACTGGGTGATAGACCGCAGCCGCGGCACCTACCTGTTCTTTGTCCGCTTCTTCGTGCGGCAAGGCATCATCACCGTCCTTCTGTTCATCGGCATCGTCGTCCTGATGCGATGGTGCGGGCAGAAGGTGCCCGAGACGCTGCTCCCCAAGGAGGACCGCGGCTACATCAGCGCGAACATAGAGCTGGCCGAGGGAGCGTCGCTCCAGCGCACGATAGACGTGGTGGAGGAGTTCAACACGCGGGTGAGGGACATCCCCGGCGTGGATTCGGTCTCGAGCTCCACGGGCGCCTCGTCCGTGAACGGCACGGGTGAGAACTACGGAGGTTCGCTCATCCGCCTGAAGCACTGGGACCAGCGAAAGGCGCCGGAGCTGCAGATAGAGGCCGTCATGAACGAGATCGAGAAGCGCACGGCCGACCTCTACGCAGCGAAGATCACGCTCTTCACGCCCCCCGCGATACGCGGGCTCGGCACGCTCGGCGGCGTGGGGTTCTGGGTATGCAGCGTGGGCGACTTCTCGGCGCAGGAGCTCTCGGCGACGATGGCCAGCATCTCCGAGAGGCTCAAGCGCGACCTCAAGACGGATCGCTGCGCATACGGGTTCAACGCAAACACGCCGCAGCTGTACCTCGATCTCGACCGCAAGAAGGCGGAGTCGCTTGGCGTGACCGCGAAGACGATATTCTCCACGCTCCAGAACAAGCTGGCTTCGTTCTACGTGAACGACTTCAACATGAAGGGCGGCAGCTACGAGGTCATCGTGCAGAGCCAGGCCGACTACCGCTCCACGGTGAAGGACATCATGGACATACGCTTCCCCGGCAGCGGCGGCGGAATGGTGCCGCTCACGGCGATCGGCAAGATCAGATACTCCGTGGGGCCGCGCGAGATAAAGCGCTTCAACAAGATGCAGGGCGCCTGGATAAACATCCAGACGCCGCCAGGCATGACGAACCTGGAGGTTCTCGACTACGCGGAGAAGATGGACCTCCCGCAGGCATGCCATCTCGAGTACAGCGGCATCGCTCGCCAGGAGAAGGACAACCGCGGGCAGATCATATGGCTCATGGCGCTTGCCACTTTCTTCGCGTACCTTTTCCTTGTCGCGCAGTACGAGAGCTGGACGATTCCGATTTCCGTGATGCTGTCGGTGTCGGTGGCCCTCTGCGGCGCGCTTGGAGGACTGCTTCTCACCGGCACGGAGCTCAGCATCTATGCGCAGCTGGGTCTCGTGATGCTGATCGGCCTCGCCGCGAAGAACGCGATCCTGATGGTGGAGTTCTCCATGCGCGAGCGCGAGCGTGGCGTGCCTGTGCGCGCCGCCGCCGTGAACGGCGCGAACCTGCGCTACCGCGCCGTGATGATGACGGCGTGGAGCTTCCTCTTCGGAGTGCTGCCGCTCGTGCGCGCCTCCGGGGCTGGAGCGAGCGCCCAGCGCGCGATCGGCATAACCACGTTCAGCGGCATGCTCGCCGCGACGCTCGTGGGCATCATCTTCGTTCCGTCCCTGTACAGCGTGTTTCAGCGCCTTCGCGAGTTCCTCCAGCGCAAGCCCAAGCCGCAAGCGAACGGTTGAGCGGCGGAGGGTGTTTTGGTATAATTTCCCCAAGCGATGAAAATCGTAGATTGCGACTATTTCGTTGTCGGCTCGGGAATGAGCGGACTCATGACGGCCCTCCATCTGGCGCCGGCGGGGCGTGTCGTCCTCGCCACGAAGCAGCGGCTGGAGGACTGCAACACCAACTTCGCCCAGGGCGGCATCTGCTGCGTGGCCGATCCCGCCGACACGTTCGCGGCACACGTGCAGGACACTCTCGTGGCCGGCGCGGGCCTCTGCGACGAGGCCGTGGTGCGGCGCATCGTCAGCGAGGCGCCAGCCGGCATCCGCGACCTGATCGACTGCGGCGTTCGCTTCGCCAAGAAGGACGACGGCACGTGGGACCTCGGCCGCGAGGGCGGACACTCCATGCGGCGCATCTTCCATGCCGGCGACATCACCGGCCAGAAATGCGAGGCGGCGATGATCCGCACGCTCCGGCGGCACCCGGCAATAGACGTGCGCGAGCGGACGATGGTGATCGAGCTCATCACGACGCGCAGGCTCGGCCTCCCTGGCCACAGCCGCTGCGTCGGCGCGTACGTGCTCGACACGGAGACAGGCGAGATCTACGCCGTGCGCGCCCCCAACACCGTGCTGGCCACGGGTGGCTGCGGCAAGGTCTACCTCTACACGTGCAACCCGGACATAGCCACGGGCGACGGCGTGGCTCTCGCGTGGCGCGCTGGCGCGAGGATCGCCAACATGGAGTTCGTGCAGTTCCACCCCACCTGCCTCTACCATCCCAAGGCGAAGCGCTTCCTCATCTCGGAGGCGGTGCGCGGCGAGGGGGCTGTGCTCGTGGACCGCAAGGGGCGGCCGTTCATGCAGAACTACGACACGCGCGGCTCGCTTGCTCCGCGCGACATCGTCGCTCGCGCCATCGACAGCGAGATGAAGCGCACCGGCGCTCCCTACTGCTGCCTCGACATCCGCAAGAAGGGGCGCGCGTTCCTCGAGAAGCGTTTCCCCAACATCTACAAGACCTGCCTTTCCTTTGGCATCGACATGGCGAAGGACCTCATCCCGATTGTCCCTGCGGCCCACTACTGCTGTGGCGGCGTGCAGGCGACGGTGGACGGGCGCACCTCGCTGCCGGGCCTGGCGGCCGTTGGCGAGACAGCATGCACGGGACTCCACGGAGCGAACCGCCTCGCCTCCAACTCGCTCCTCGAGGCGCTCGTCACCGCGCGCCTCACGGCTAACCGCCTAACGGCCCATCCCGACCGACTGCCGCCCAACCTCGAGATTCCCGCATGGCGCATCGGCCGCGCCGTCGCGCCGGACGAGGCCGTGCTGGTGAGCCACATGTGGGACGAGATCCGCCGCCTGATGTGGGACTACGTGGGCATCGTGCGCACGAACAAGCGCCTCGCCCGCGCGCGTCACCGCCTGCAGACTCTCCGCCGTGAGATCCGCGAGTACTACTTCGACTACCTCGTGACCCCGGACACTCTGGAGCTGCGCAACCTCGCCGTCTGCGCCGAGCTTATCGTGCGCAGCGCGCAGAAGCGCCACGAGTCGCGCGGCCTCCACTACACGCTCGACTATCCGCAGACGGTCGCGCGCCCGCACCCGACCGTGCTGCCCGGCTATCCGGTCAAGCCGTCGTGACGCGAGCCGCAAAGGCTGCTTGCGCATCACGGCGGTAAGATGGTATCATAGCGGCATGGATAACAAGTCTTTAGGTGTGTTTATCGCGCTGGCCGTGGTGCTGGGGCTGCCGCTATGGATATGGTACGGCTGGAGGATCGAGCCCGAGAACGGGGAGATCGCCATCCTGCTTAAGAAGACGGGCAAGGATTTGCCGCCGGAGGCGATCCTCGCGCCGGGGCCGGAGTACAAGGGCGTCCAGGAGGAGGTGCTGCCGGAAGGGCGCTACTTCCGCAATCCTTGGACGTGGGAGTGGGAGTTCGCGAGGATGGTGGACATCCCCGCCGGCA
>Ga0310696_10003499_pt1 | contig 19587 bp, 21 predicted proteins | sample AusTroGonzalo_MG_4_FD_203885 | JGI IMG/M metagenome (GOLD analysis project Ga0310696, IMG submission 203885) | Bovine rumen microbial communities from tropical cattle in Woodstock, Queensland, Australia - Gonzalo_02 (v2) (version 2) | ecosystem: Host-associated > Mammals > Digestive system >... | reverse complement strand
AAAAGAAATGCAGCGTTCTTGAAGAATTTACCATCAATTTCCGCCAGTGGCAGTGTGGGTTGGGGTGATGAAAATTTGCCTGGTGTGTTTGAACTTGATTCAAATCGTATGAATGGTTCAATTGGTATTCGTGCGTCCATGCCTTTGTTCGCAGGATTTGCAAATGTGAACAGTGTTCGCGCAGCAGAAGCTGATTTAGAACGCGCTGAATACAATGAACAACAAACTAAAAATACGGCTATGATGGATGTGTTCACCGCATATCAAAATTATAAAACAGCACAAACAGTTTTGAAACATACAGGCGCACTTCTTAAATCTGCAACAGAATCTGAACGCGTTACTGCTGGAATGTATAAAGTAGGGCGCGCCACAATGCTTGATTGGCAAACAGCCCAGGCTGAATTAATTAACGCACAAAAACAAAATAATGCTGCGAAATACGATTTATTTGTAAAACGCGCTGCGGTTGCGCTGGCTATCGGGGATTTGAAATCTGAATTAGAGGAGAACACAGATGAGTAAAAAAAGAAAATGTTGGTTTTTTCGTCATAAATGGTTGACTGGGTTCGCAATTTTAATTATTGCGTTGATATGTGTTTTCTGTGGACGTGACAAAAAGAACACAGTTAAAAACTATATTACAGTTGATGTGACGCGGGGGAATATATCACAAACTGTGACGGCAACTGGGGAAATTATGCCTGTGAATACAGTCAGTGTTGGTTCGCAGGTTTCAGGAACAATCGAAGAATTGTATGTTGATTATAATTCCAAGGTAAAGCAGGGCGATTTGTTGTTAAAAATCGAACCGTCTGTGTTGCAGGCGTCTGTAGATGAAGCCAAAGCGACTTTGGATTCTGCTATATCGCAACGTGATTATGCGAAAAATGAATATACGCGAAATAAAACTTTGTATGCAGATGGATTTATCGCGCGTTCAGAAATGGAACAATCGCAAACCCAATATGAACAGGCTGCGGCATCTGTGGTTCGTGCGCAATCGCAATATGACAAGGCTGTGACTAATTTAGGTTATGCAACAATTGTTTCGCCGGTTGATGGAACTGTGATTTCGCGCAAAGTGGACAAAGGACAAACTGTGGCCGCGTCGTTTCAAACGCCAGACCTTTTTGAAATTGCGGAAGATTTAACAAAAATGCAAATTGAAACATCTGTATCCGAAGCAGATATCGGTGTTATCAAAGAAGGTCAAGCTGTCACATTTACTGTGGATGCATATCCGTCGCAAACTTTTGAAGGTAAAGTGCGTCAGATTCGTCTTTCGCCGACAACAACTTCAAATGTTGTTGTTTATACTGTTGTGATTGATGTCGATAATTCAGATATGCGTTTGATGCCAGGTATGACCGCGTTCGTGACAATTATTATCGATTCTGCGGACGATACATTCAAAGCACAAAATTCTGCGTTTTTATTGCGTTCGTTCGAAGGTATAGTCGATACTCCGGGTGAACATATCAAAGCTGGAACTCATTTGGCGGTTAAACGTGGCAAAGATATTGTTTTTGTTTCATTTAAAAAGGGATTGGTGACTGCTACTGAAACACAAATTATTTCAGATGAGATTCAAGACGGGGATAAAATTATTGTTGGTTATGTAGGTCAGGCATCCAAAGCCAAAGCGTCAACTCAACGTGGTGGCGGTATGATGGGTGGGCCAGGTGGCAGTGGACCAAGACGTTAATAAAATCAAGGCGTTTTAATATGAAGAAAACACCTATTATTTCTATGAAAAAAATCTGCAAATCGTATCCGCTGGAAATCGGTGGTGAACAGCAGGTTTTATTTGACAATACTTTTGATATAATGCCGGGTGAATTTGTCGCGATTATGGGACCGTCAGGGTCTGGAAAATCAACCTGTATGAATATCGTAGGTGCTTTGGATTCGGCTACATCTGGGGTGTATGAATTATATGGCAAAGATATAACAACGCTTTTGCCAGATGAATTGGCGCGTGTTCGTAACGAATATATTGGTTTTGTTTTCCAGAATTTTAATTTGTTACCCAAGCGTAATATTTTGGACAATGTTATGTTGCCACTGATGTATCGTGGTATGCCAATATCTGAACGCGAAGATCGGGCGCGTGAAATGTTGAAGTTAATGGGGTTGGAAAAATTCGAAACATATTTGCCAACACAATTATCTGGTGGTATGAAACAACGTGTTGCGATTGCGCGTGCGCTGGCTGGGGATCCGAAGATTATATTGGCTGACGAACCTACCGGGGCTTTGGATTCAAAAATGGGAAACGAAATATTAGGCTTTTTTAAAAAATTAAATCGTGATATGGGTATAACCATAGTCATGATTACTCATGAATTTGAAATTGCTCAATATGCCAGTCGCATCATTCATATTTACGATGGTCGTATTACGTACGATGGCCCAGTTCCAAGAAGTGAATCTGTGTTGGTAAAATCTGAACAAAAGGCGAAACGTAAATGACTTTTTATGACATAGCACACGAATCGTGGCTTTCCATAAGTGGTAATAAAATGCGGTCTTTCTTGACTGTGTTGGGTATAGTCATTGGAATTATGGCTGTCGTTATAATGGTCGCGGTTGGCGAAACTGTTCAACAATCAATCACAGATCAATTTTCATCACTTGGGACGAATACAATAATGATTCGTGCGGGGGCCGCGCAAAGCGCGGGTGTGCGAACTGGAAACCGTATGACGTTGACATTGTCAGATGCTGAATATGTTGGAAAATTGCCAGATGTTGCAGCTGTGACGCCATTGGAAAATGGTTCTGCGCAAGTGGTATATGGTAACAAGAATTGGGCAACTTCTATGGTTGGTGCATATCCTGATTATATGATCGTTCAAAATATCGAAATGGAATATGGTTCGTTTTTTGATATGTCTGCGGTTCGTAATGCAGCAACATATGCAGTTATTGGGCCAGATACAGCAGAAGAATTAGGTATGCCTAAAAATCCAGTTGGTGAAATAATTCGTATTCGTAATACCCCGTTCACAATTATTGGTGTGACCAAGGCCAAAGGTGATTCAGGTATGTCGTCCCAAGATGATATGGTCATAGTTCCACTTTCTACATTGAAAAAACGTATGTATGGTTCGCGTTTTCCAAATTCTGTTCAAATGATTTCAATGAAGTTATATCAAGATGCGGATAATAATGTGGTTATTGATCAAATTACCGCACTTTTGCGTCAACGCCATAAATTGAAAGATACCGATGCAGACGATTTCCAAATTACAGATATGAAACAGGTTATGGAAACTATGAACACGGTTAGCAGTTATTTGACTTTGTTGTTGGTTGCGATTGCTGCGGTTTCATTGTTGGTTGGTTCGATTGGTATTATGAACATGATGTTGGTATCTGTGGCTGAACGCACGCGTGAGATAGGTATTCGTAAAGCCATTGGTGCCCAAGAAAGCACAATTATAATTCAGTTTTTATCCGAATCGATAATGATATCATTTATTGGTTCAATGTTTGGGTTGGTTCTGGGGGTCGGACTGTCACAGGGGATAGGCCGATTCGTTTTAAATTATAATGTTCCGTTTTCTATTTGGCCGGTTGTTGTTTCAATATCTGTTGCGGTTATAGTTGGCTTGGTTTCCGGGGTAATGCCCGCAATCAAGGCAGCCAAATTAAACCCAATCGATAGTTTAAGATACGAATAATTTTTTGCTGGTTTTTATTTTTTTTATTGTGTTATAATTCCAGCGAAGACAAGGTATGTTTTCTTTGGCAGTGGGATTTGGTCACCCTATTAACAGCTTAATCCCTAAGTTAAGTTCGATCAGATTCCACTGCCAAAGAAAGACATAATTAAAAAACCGCCGAAATGGCGGTTTGTTTTTTTATTATTTTTTCGATGATAGGAATAGGGCAAAAAGCCAACCAACAAAAGACCAACTGAATAAAAACATACCGCAACGTATGCGCATTTTATCGTATTTTTCGCGATTGTTTATTGCAGCCAAATATGCAGGTGCCAAAAATATACATATAAGTATAAAGATGGCAACTGCATATTTTACAATGGTCAAAATATTTATTCCCATAAACATATTATTTCCCGTATGTTGCAGAACCGTTTAATTCTTCCTGAATACGAATCAGTTGATTGTATTTTGCCATACGATCTGTACGAGACATTGAACCTGTTTTGATTTGACCTGCGTTTGTAGCAACAGCCAAATCAGCAATGGTTGTATCTTCTGTTTCGCCACTGCGGTGTGAAATAACGACGCCATATTTTGCATCTTTTGCCATTTTGATAGCACGCAATGTTTCAGTCAAAGAACCAATTTGGTTCACTTTGATAAGTATTGCATTGGCTGCATTATTATCAATACCTTTCTTTAAGCGAACAGGATTTGTCACAAACAAATCGTCACCGACCAATTGACATTTATCACCAATGGTTTTGTTCAATTTTTCCCAGCCCGCCCAATCTTCTTCGGCTAAGCCATCTTCGATAGAAATAATTGGATAATCGCTAATCAATTTTTGATAGAATTCAATCATTTCATCAGATGTTTTTGTTTCGCCTTCGAATTTGTAAACACCATTGTTGTAAAATTCTGAAGAAGCGACATCCAAACCAATGGATACTTGTTCGCCTGGTTTATATCCAGCAGCACGAATCGCTTCAATGATAGTGTCCAATGCTTCGCGACATGTGTTAAAGTTTGGTGCAAAGCCACCTTCGTCACCGACATTAGTGCTGTGTTTAGATTTTTTCAAAATTGATTTCAAATTATGGAAAATTTCAGAACCCATACGAATCGCCATAACTTCGTCAGCAGCACCATTTGGAATAATCATAAATTCCTGGGCATCCAGACCGTTATCTGCGTGTGCACCACCGTTAATGATGTTCATCATTGGGCGTGGCAAAACGTGCGGATTTGGTTCACCAAATATATTTGCGATGTGTTTATAAAGTGGAATATGTTTCGCGTTTGCGACAGCATGAGCAACCGCTAATGATACAGACAAAATTGCGTTTGCACCCAATTTGTCTTTATTTGGTGTGCCGTCCAAAGCCAACATTTTTTCATCAATCGCAGTTTGATTTTCTGCATCCATACCAATCAATTCGGGTGCTATAATTTCATTCACATTTTTTACAGCTGTCAAAACACCTTTGCCCATATATGTATTTCCGCCGTCACGTAATTCCAACGCTTCAAAAGAACCAGTTGATGCCCCAGATGGCACAGATGCACGACCGAAAGCACCACCAGATAAAGTTATATCACATTCAATTGTTGGGTTGCCACGTGAATCCATAATTTGACGCGCGTGAATTTTATCAATAGCAAACATATTTATTCTCCTTTTCTTGCCTTGTATATTTGTTCTTGTTAAAAAAAAATTGATTTTACATAGTGAAATTTTCACCAAGATAAACTTTCTTTACCATTTCGTCCTTGACTATTTCGTCAGTTGTTCCATGTTTCAAAATTTTACCGTCATGTAAAACATAACTGCGATCAGTAATTCCCAAAGTTTCACGAACATTGTGATCGGTGATGATAACGCCCAATCCACGATGTTTTAATTGTGATACTAATTCACGAATTTCATTTACTGCGATTGGATCAATACCTGCAAATGGTTCGTCCAGTAATATAAATTTAGGATCATTTGCCAATGCACGTGCAATTTCAACACGACGACGTTCACCCCCCGACAGGGCGGTTGCAGGGCTTTTGCGTAAAAATGCGATAGCAAATTCGTCCAACAGTGCATTTAGTTTTTCATTACGTTTTTTTGGGTTTGGTTCGACCACTTCCAAAATAGCCATAATATTATCTTCGACCGAAAGACCGCGGAAAACACTATTTTCCTGGGGTAAATATCCAATATGTAAACGCGAACGTTGATAAAATGGCAGGTGAGTTATATCCTGGGAATTAAGGAATATTTGACCACTGGATGCAGCCAATTGCCCGGTAATACAATAAAACGCAGTTGTTTTTCCAGCGCCATTTGGCCCCAACAAACCGATGGATTCGCCCTGGTTCGCAATCATAGAAATATCACGCAACACAAGACGTTTGCCATAATTTTTTGATAAATGTTCAACGCGTAATACTGATTTTTTTATCATAACCTTAACACCATTTTATCTGTTGTAACTTTATCCCCGTTGCTGGAATCGACACGGACATCACCAGTCAGGGTTAAAATTTTTTCTTTATGGTTAAATTGTCCTCTTTTTGCAGTGACTTTGTCAATAACTTTTCCTTTGTCTGTGGAACGGGTAATTGTTCCAGACGGATTTTCCAAAACAACAATATCAGGCTTATTGTATTCCTGATATCCTGCATCTGCATGAATTTTGAACGGATTATTATCTTTGTCTGTGCCGGCAAAATTCGCGTTTGTCATTTTGAATTGATTGGATACGATATCACGCATATTTACTGCTGTGATTGGTGTCCATAAAATTTGCTTTGTGAACAATGACGCAGCAATCAAAACAGCAATCATTACCAATCCCCAACCTGTGAAGAAAAACTGCCAAAGACGCATAAGACGTTTATGCTTGGATATGATTATAAAGTTACGACGATCCTGCTTCATGCTAGACAGTTTATATGTTTGAAAATAAAAATGCAATTTTTATATTTATATAATGTTTTTTTTGTGGTATAATATGCAAAAGAGAGAATGAGAAAGATAACAGCTTTTTTTGTTGGTTTTTGTTGTCTGGTGCCCGCTTTGGGGCTGGCTGAGGTTAATGTAAAAAAAGCGGCATCTGTCAAAACGCAAAAGGCAGACGCCATGGATTCAGCAACCAGTTTATTGCCAACTGTTATTGGTTTGGTCAAAAATGTTAAAGATTTGAATGCTCAGCAACAACAATTGACAGCCGAATGTGCCCCAAATAGTGATGATATTCGAATCGTTAACGATTTGGTCAAAGAGTGGGCTCGTATTGATGATACAACCGCCAGTGCTGCTGTTAATGGTTTGGGGACTCGTTGTTCGTTTTCGTCTGGGTCTGGGGCGTATGAAACATTTATGAATGTTGCGGACAAAGGAGAAACCTGTTACGAGGTTTTTTCAGATTCCAATGACAGTGATAAAGTGTGGAAAGATTTTCCACGTGCCAGTAAAGCTTCGGTTTGTCCGCCAAATGACGAAAAAAATTGTAAAACCGTCTCTAATGTTTATGAGATTTTTGATAAAATTCCGTTCAGCGAGGCTGACTATACTAAATCAGAGGCGTCAAAAATTGCAAAATTACGCGAAAAAGCTAAAAAATGTACGCCACTTAAAATCAATGCTGCCAAAGCAGAATTGTTCGGTGGATTTATAACTGAAACATTGGGAAATGTCGGCAAAACATCGGGTGCGTCTGGGACAAGTTCTGTCATAGAAGCCGTTTCTTCTATGAGTGGCGGTGGCGGAATTCAGTCGATGTTACCATCTTTGGGGCAGGCGGGTGCTAAATTATTGGATAAATAGTTTATATTTCTGTCTGATTTTGTGTTTTTTCGCTTTACTCAAATTCCATAAATATGTATAATTAAAAAGAAATCGGTTAAGGAAAGGGATTTATCATGAAAACAAGGTTATCTTTTACGGTTATTATGGGTGGTTTGTTATTGGTTGGATGCGCGGGCAGCGGATACAACGATAACGAAGGCGTGTATGAAACACCAACGGTCGATTATGTCGAACGTCTGGATGTGTTTAATGCGCCGCAAAAGGATTCCTTTTTAAGTCAATTAGCTATGAATTATCGTTCGTATGCGATTTATAATGCGCGGACTAGTGGTTATCCAGATGTTGGTGAATTGTTTGCGCAAAAGGCCGTGGTGGCATTTTCCGGTGATCGTCCTTTTCCAGAAACATTAGATAATTGGAAAGTTAGTTCTGAAAACGAAGGTTTTGAAATTTACAACGCATACAATCAGTTGATGGATGTTTTAAAAAGTGATGCTATTTATGCGCAACCACAATTAGTCGCAGAAAGCCAGGCAAAATACGATTGTTGGATATCAGCGGCGGCCAGTGGACAAACTGCTACTGCCCAGGAATGCGCAAATCGTTTTGTCGCTACAATGCAGGCCATAGAAGATTGTATGGGGGCAACACCGGTTGCCGTTCAGCAACCTGTTAAAAAAGCGGTTGTTCAACCAGTGCCTGCACGTGTCCAGGAACAATATTATCCAGAAACAACAAATTTAACTGCTATGTCTGGGACAACGCGGGCCCGCGATGGGTTGGTTATTGTTAACAATGTGAACATTCCATCAAATTTAGTCCAGGTTGTACCTGTTCCTGCGGCTGCGCCTGCAACTGTTGCGAATTCTCAGCAACCTTTGGTTTTTAACCAGAATATTTATGCAAATAATCCAGCAGGTAATAGTGGTGAATGGGTCGAAGAATACGAAGAATATGTTGAAGAGCCCAAAGAACAAAAGACTGTTGACCAAGAATATGTTTCACGCGAAGAATTCATAAATATGATGATGGCGATGCGTTCTGATTTGTTGGCCATAAACGAACGTTTGGACAAAATGGAAGCTGCACCTGCACCAAGCAACGAGAAAACTATAATCAAAGTGCAACAAATCCCATTGGAGCCAAAACAGCACGTTATGGAAGAAATTTTCGAAGTCAGATTTGATTTCAACAAAGCGACTATTAAACCTGAATACGAAGATTTAATCAGAAAGTTGGCCAGCACAACCCAAGCGAACAAGAATATCAAAGTTTCTGTGGTTGGACATACTGATACAGCTGGGTCAAAAGATTATAATTATGCCTTGGGTGGTCGTCGTGCCGAAGCAGTTCAAAAGATGTTGATTCAATATGGAATTCCTTCGTCACAAATAATTGCAGTTTCAGCAGGGGAAGAAGATTTGAAGGTTCCAACTCCAAATAACACACCAAACGCTGAAAACCGTCGTGTGCGCGTTGTGAAAGAGGTTCACTATACAGAACCAGCGCCGGCGATGGCACCAATCACAGTCGAAGAATACACAGAAACTGACGATTGTGAAGAATGTGAAGAAATGGAATAAATAATTGACAAAAATACTTGACAAAAAAATTTTTGTTTAGTATATTTTGTTCGTTACCAGAGAATGTTATTGAAAAAAGGTAAACAAATGGACAAGAAAAAAGGTTTTGGCAAAGGTAAAACAAATGTAGCCAATATGGCTGGTAATAATAACAAAAAGGTCGATATTGCTAAGCATTTGGCCGCACTTGGTGTTGGTGTCGAAGGGTTATAATAAGCTCGGTCGTTTTTGCAAATTTTCTTTTTGATTTGTGGTTGGGTTGTGACGTAACAACTTGACTTTTTCGCCTGGTTTCAGTATAATACAAAGTACAAAGCACCGAAATTCTTCGGTTGCGATTTCCAAAAAAGGTATTTTTTATGCATGTAAATGAATTGAAGACAAAGTCACCTCAACAATTGTTGAAGATGGCAGAAGATATGGGGATTGAAAATCCTGCTCAGTTAAATGTTCAACAACTGCGTTTTGCAGTTATGCGCGTATATGCAGCTGATGAAAAAATCACTTTGATTGGTGACGGCGTTTTGGAACGTATGCCGGATGGATTCGGATTTTTGCGCGCACCGGAAAGTAATTATTTGGCGGGTCCTGACGATTTGTATGTGTCACCGAATTTAATTAAAAAGTATGGATTAAAAACTGGTGATTATGTCGAAGGTCAAATCCAGGCGCCACAAAATGAATCTGAACGGTATTTTGCGTTGGAAACCATTGAACGTGTAAACGGTGATGATCCTGAAAAATTGCGTCATCGTATTTCGTTTGATGATATGACACCGCTTTACCCAGATGAAAAATTAAAAATGGAGGTCGAAGATGACACCGACAAAGGTCGCAATTTATCGGCGCGTGTTATCGATTTGATTTCCCCGACGGGCAAAGGTCAACGTTCACTGATTGTTGCGCCACCGCGCACAGGTAAAACAGTTATGTTGCAAAATATCGCACATTCGATTGCGACTAATTACCCAGATGTGAAATTGATAGTGTTATTGATTGACGAACGTCCGGAAGAGGTTACTGATATGCAACGCAGCGTTCGTGGCGAAGTTATTTCTTCGACTTTTGATGAACCTGCTACGCGTCATATCCAAGTGGCCGAAATGGTTATTGAAAAAGCAAAACGTTTGGTTGAATCTGGCCAAGATGTTGTAATTTTGTTGGATTCGATTACTCGTTTGGGACGTGCGTATAACACTGTTGTTCCATCCAGTGGAAAGGTTTTAACCGGTGGTGTTGATGCGTATGCTTTGCAGCGTCCAAAACGTTTCTTTGGTGCCGCGCGTAATATCGAAGGTGGTGGTTCATTGACAATTATCGCAACTGCTTTGATTGATACAGGTTCCAAAATGGACGAAGTTGTTTTCGAAGAATTCAAAGGAACAGGTAACAGCGAAATTATTTTGGATCGTAAATTATCTGATAAACGTGTGTATCCTGCGATTGATATTACTAAATCTGGCACGCGTAAGGAAGATTTGCTGGTATCCAAAGATGTATTATCGAAAATGTATGTGTTACGTCGAATAATCAACCCAATGGGAACATTGGAAGCGATGGAATTTTTGTTAGATAAATTGCGTTTAACGAAAACAAACGAAGATTTCTTTAATTCGATGAATCAATAAAAAAATTAGAACCGCCGTTTCGGCGGTTTTTTTGTATAAGGGTATTTTATGAATAAATTGTATTTAATTGTATGCATATGCGCCATGGTTTGTGGCGCTTATTTTTATGGCGCGAATTTGGCGGACGCAAAATGTCGTGCGCGAATCGTTCAACAAAATTTATCGGCGTTGCAAAATATGCAGATTCAAATCACAACAACAAAAAGGAAAAATCATGAAAATGTTTATAAAACTTCCGTGGCTGATATTCGTCACATCTTGCGCGATAAATACTCAATCGCCGAATAATGCTTTGAATAATTGTGATATTATTTATGGACATACGTCCGATTGGAATGTAATCAGTGATGATTTGGTCCGCAATATATATGAACATAATTTGAATTGTGAAAGTTTATTAAAAAATTATTGATTATAACTTTCAATGACGCTTTCAGCGGCGTTTTGGATGCGTTCCAATGTTTTTTCATAACTGGTGCAATTGCGATTTATTTCAGAACGATATGCGTCGCGCATATTTGATGCCATATACGCACAAGAACGCAAATAATTTACGCAATATGTGTGTCCAGTATTGAAAGCATTTTGTCCACGGACGCGACTTTCCATATCAGCCCAATCCAGATTCAATGCGTTATCAATGTTCACCCATGGATTTGTGTTTGTGTATATGCCAACTGTTTCATCCCAATATTGTTTGATTTCAGCATCTGTGGCATCGGTGTTATATTTCAATTTGATGATTTGCTGAATCAAAGAATCGATTTTGTTTTGATATTTAGAATCTATTTGTGCCAAACGTGCGCTGCAATAGCAACGATTGTATGCGGTGTTACTGCGTTCGCAATACATATCCATACATTCTTTATAGCTGGCAAAACATTGCTGGGATGATACGACGGTTTGTGTTGTTCCAGATGCACCACGGACAACAGTTGCAGAACGTTTGTTACCCGCCGTTGCGCCGCTGCGCGCGACAACAGCGCGTTTTTGTGAACGGTTAGTATTAGAATTACGTACCATCGCAGGCGATTTTATCCCCGAACGTGCCATATTTGTACGTGGAACAACGCGGCGTGGTGCGGGGGCAGGCGATGTCTTTTGAATTGTGTTTCCAGATTTTGCTGTTGTACGCGCAGATGTTGGACGATTTACCACACGGCGCCCATTTGTTGCAGTTGCCGCACGCGATTCGGTTCCGGCTTGAACTATTGTATTTGTGCCGTTTGCAGAATCATTTAAAGTAGAAGGATAAATGTTTCCGTGTAATGTTCGGTTTATAAATTTATCGGGCACAGGGCGATTCGCAGCCGTTGCTGAAACGCAAAAAAATACGGACATTAAAAAAAGTAAAAGTCTTTCCTTCATACTTTTTATTTTAACCATTTTGTGATAAATAGACAAGTGTAAAATTATTTTAAAAAACCGGTGTAAAACCGGTTTTCTTTATTTCTTGTTTTGAAATAATTCGTGATGATTGTACCAAAGAACTATGAACATATTTATGAAAAACAGCCAAAAACTTACATCGTTGTCGAAAAAGCTGGCCGTTATATAGCTGACTGGTAAATCATTGTTATACAATAACACAGGGAATGTCAGAATCAGACACGACACCGATATGAATAATGATATAATTTTTATCTGCAATGTTGTTTTTCGTATCAACGATATAAAGACAGGCAGAAATATAGTAAAAAGTAAATATAATGTCATGGCTGTCATTGTTTTTTTCTCTCCCTTTGATAATCAGATTATATCATAATATATGGCAGCAATACAACAATAAAAAAAACGGGAAAAACCCGTTTTTTATCTTGAACCACGACTATTTTGAATTGCTGAGTTTGCTAATGTTTCACATTGTTTAAGATATTCTTTGTCCGGCATAGCTGATTTATAATAAAACCCAATGTATGGTGATAATTCATAAAAGTTATTTATATTTTCGATGTTGTCTAATTTTACAACATATTCACCAAATTCACCTGCGATAACATCTTTCCAGCCCGCGGTTTGTAAATAGTATTGAAGCAATTGATAATATTTTTTCAAAGCTGATTTACCAATTGGGTTGATTATGCCCGAAGTGTTAGACGAAAATTTAATGCCAAAACACAAAGCTTTGTCGTCTTTGTCAAATCTGGCCCAACCGAAATTATTAATCGCTGCTTGGGCTTGGTGTCTTTTTTTGTTACGATTTAATTTATCTTTGAAGTTTAAAACAATTTTTTCAAATTTGTTTTTAATAGGTTTTCTAAAATCGTATGCAATCAACAAACCCAAACGATAACCAACAGTAATGCCTGTTTTGGTTTCATCTAATTCTTCGGCTGTGAAAATTGGTTTTGAAACTTGTATCATATTTGTGTTCCTGTTTTTTGTTTTAACGTGTCTTTTTATCTTTTGTTAAAGCCAAAGCACCAATTATAGCAGCAAATCCAGTTGCACCCATTAATAATGAAGTTCTTTCGCTTAATAATTCTTTCTTTGCACGTTCTGGACCCATTGCTTCACGATTGTCTTCGTTTCCAGCAGCAATAAATATCAACACAAATCCCAATGTGCCCAAAAGAAAACCTATTGCGCCACGTTTAATGCGTTTTTTTGTTGTCTTGGTAATCTGTATATCACCGCGGGACGTCTTGATTATAGTCGGTTTTTGTGTCTTTAAAGTATTTTTTGCCATGTTTTTTTGCCCTTTGTTTTTATTACTTTATGTAAGTAATATAATACAAAAACATCATTTGTCAATAAGTTGTTTAGAATTATGTTCAATTAAAAAGTTTTTGTGTTGTTGTTTTGGGTAAAATGTGATATCATAATGCGTGAGAAAATAGGGGGCTTTGTATGAAGTTCAATAAAAAATTCATGGTGTTCGCTGGAATAATGATTGCAATGTTGTGCGTAAAAGACGCAAATGCACAACAATGTGCTCCTGGGTGTTTCTGTGTAAATAATGGGCAAATGCCAAGTAATTTTTCGCCACAATGTAGTGTGCAATCACAATTGCTTTCCTGCGGGAACGATGGGTATGGGCGTGTATGGTATTTTAGAACTAATGGTATGATTCGTGGAGTATTGTCATGTCCACATAGTACATATGCCAATTATTATGTTGATGAATTTTCTGAGATTTACATAGGCAGATATGGAATGTACGGGTTTAGAAATGATGATTTGATAGTAATGCCTGCAGATGTAAATTATGGAGGGGCTACTACAAATTATGAAGGGGTATATCAATGCCCTACCAGTTACCCTAATTCTGATGCTGGTGCAAGAACTTTGACAGATTGTTTTAAATATAATTCAAGTGGACAAAAGGTATATTATGGTTCAACACATACAATACGGTGTTCTGCTGGCCAGTATTTGCCTGCCAATGCAACACAATGTGTTTCTTGTTCGGCGTCACAAAATCATATTTGTCCGGGTGGGTTATTCGAACAATCAGATGTAATTCAAGGATTAAAAGTTAATTGTCAAAATGGACACTATTTACCAGCAAATGCAACACAATGCACTGCATGTAATACTAATTTTTATCTCTGTCCCGGTGGAATATATAACGCTGGTGAAATAACAGATCAGGGGAGCATATTAACCAGTGGTTATTTTAGTGGTGCAAATCATAATTTTATAACGTGTCAACCGGGTTATTGTGTGCCACCTGTGGCGAATCAGTGCGTAAAATGTACAAACGCTAATTCACCTAATCATGCGTGTCCAGGTGGAATGTTTTATGTTGATGGGCCGTATCAGTTTGCACGTGGTCGTGTGTTGTGTGCATATGGACATCCGAACAGCGATCATACAGAATGTGTAGCAACAAGTACAAGTCCTTCATTTATGTTGGAAAAAGTGTCGGAAGCGGTGGTTACAGAACAAAATCAACCGGAAATGTCGACTGGTGGGCAGACACAACAACCGACAGTATCGGGACAGCCAGTACAGGTAAATGTAAAAGGAAACAAAAGATTTTCTGCGAAAAATAAAATACAACCTGTGACACAGCCTGCGCCAAAGACTCAATCAGATGTCGTTGTATCACAGCCTGAACCCGATCCGATTGCAGAACAACAGAAAGAAATAGAAACCGCAAAAAAATTGATATCTGCGGGTGTGGCGATACCTGTGAAATAATAAAAATTAAACCGACCTTTTGGTCGGTTTTTTAATTTGCGAAATGGGACCATATATATCATAATGGCATGGACAAGCGAAAGGTTTAGGTTATGCTGGGGTCAATTATAGGCGATATAGTCGGTTCGCGTTTTGAATTTCACAATATTAAAACCAAAGATTTTTCTTTGTTTGGTGAAAAGTGCTGTTTTACAGATGACACCATTTTAACCTGTGCTGTGGCGGAACATTTGATATCGCAACAACCAATTGACATAACATTACGTAAATGGGCTTTGAAATATAAAAATCGCACTTATGAAAACGGAAAAATAGCTGCTTTTGGCCCCGGTTTTTCGCAGTGGGTTGAAACTGGTATTTCTATGAATTCAAATTCAAATGGTTGTGTTATGCGTATAAGCCCGCTTTTTTATGCAAATCTGGATGCACAATTGGTTTTTGAACGGGTGGACGAAATTACAAAAATCACACATAATCATGCTGAAAGTTTTAATGCGGTGCATGCCTATTTGGAAACAGGAATTTTGATTAAAAACAATGTTGAAATAAATCAGATAAAAAACGAAATAAGTGCAAAATATCAATATAACCTTTGTCAAAGTTTGGATGAAATTCGTCCGGCATATAATCGTTTTTATGTAAAATGTAAAAATTCTGTGCCCCAAGCAATAATTTGTGCGCTGGATGCGGTGTCCTATGAAGACGCTCTGCGAAATGCGGTTTCTTTGGGTGGCGACAGTGATACATTAGCGTGTATGGCAGGCGGTTTGGCAGAGCTAAGATTTAAGATTCCAAATGATATAATCACAAACGCAAAAAAATATATGGATAACGATATAATAAATTTGATAGCCCAATTTTATAATTGGCAGGAAAGATAGATTATATTTGTTCACAGACACAAAATTAAAACCGACCAAAAAGGTCGGTTTGAATTTATGGTCGTGCTTAGTGAACAATTCTCGAGCCGATATTATTGTGTTTTGGTGTGCGGTTGAATGTTTTAATAAATTATTTGTTAATACGTATAAGGTGTGGTATAATGTGCTCATATGTGGAGGATTGTTTATAATGAAATTTTATATAAGATTTTTCTCTATTTTTGTGATTGTGTCATTATTTTTGTTTACCTATAAATCGAATGCAGAAGAAATGCAAGTATGTCCGCAGGGGTGTTTTTGTATATATGATGGTAAACTACCAAAAAGAATTAGCTTGACCAATGTTTGTGGTAATGGTTATGTTGCACAACGAATGTATTGTAATGATAGTAACAAAGTCGTTGGTTTCGCTTATGCTGGAGGAGCGTACGAAGGTAAACTGTCGTGTACGCGTGATAAACAAGCAGAATATTATTTTGATGAATTTTATGAATTATATATAACACAACATGGGATGTATGGATTTTTAGGACAAGATTTAATAACAATGCCTTTCTTTGGTTTGGAAGGTTATGGTAGTACAGTAGGAGTGTATCAGTGTCCCAGTTCTTATCCTACTTCAAGCGCTGGTGCAAAAACTGTATTTGACTGTTATAAATATGAAAACGGCCAAAAAGTTTATTATACAAATCCGCAAAACAAAATGATAGAAAGATATTCAAAAATAGTAAAAAAAATATTTGGTATACGTTCACCAAGTAATAAATCTTTGGTGGATAACCTGAAAACAGCGACGGATAAATCAAAGAGTCCGTCGGGGGGTGATTTGAAAACAGCAACGGATAAACCAAAGAGTCCGTCTGGTGTTGACTTGGAAACAGCAAAAAAGATGATAAGCGTGGGTATATGAAGTAAATAAAGATTTATGGATTGTAAATAAACAGAGGAAGATAATGAAACATATTGAAAACTTTTTGTTCATAACAATCATATCAACAAGTTTGTTGTGTAACGCAGTTTTGGCAGAAACTAAGAAACCTTGTTCCCCAGGATGTTTTTGTGTTTATAATGGACAAATTTCAACAAAATACGATACAAAAAATATTTGTGGTTATGGTAGTGCATATAGGGTCCCTTGTTTTGACCCTAATATAAGTCATGCTTTTGGTATTGGAGAAAACGGAAAAGTTTATGATGGGGTTGTGGCCTGTAGTCGTAATAATCCGACAAATGCAACATATTATTTTGATGAGTTTAATGAGTTGTTTGTGGGAAGCACAGGAATGTATGGTTTTATAGGTGAAGATTTGATAGTAATGCCTAGTATCTTTGAGGAATTTAATAGCTTTGCTAAAGAAGGAATATATCAGTGTCCTGCTTCTCATCCAAATTCCGCATCCGGTGCGAAAAGTTTGCTCGAGTGTTATAAATACGATGCCAAAGGGGAAAAAGTTTATTATAAAAAAATTTCGAATTCATGAAAAAGGTTGGGGTTCTAACCTTTTTTCTTAAAAAGTTCGAGAATAGGCTAAAAACAGCATTTTCTAAAAACACAACTCTCGAACTCGGCGTAAGTATTAGAAATCAAAAGAAAAACCGCTCTTAGTGGCGGTTTTGAATTTCGTGGTCGGGGCGAGAGGATTCGAACCTCCGACACCTTGGTCCCAAACCAAGTACTCTACCAGACTGAGCTACGCCCCGAAGGCAACGCATATTATAACTATATTTTTCAAAAAAGCAAATATATTTTATAAAACTAAAAAAACCATTTACATTTGTTTTTTCTTGCTATAATTGGCCGGGTATTATAAACACAGGTTTTATTCATGAATCAAAAATATACTTTGCATACACATACTGTCGGGTTTGATGGAAAAAATACTGTTTCTGAAATGGTCAATCGGGCGCGTGAACTGGGCTTTAATACAATTGGTATATCAAATCATTTCATAGTTCATCCGACTATCAAATTATCCAAAATGTATGGATATGCTTTGTTGAAAAAATATTATCATATTTATTCTGAATCTTTTAATGAAGCTTTGGAAAAATTTATGGTGCATTACGAAGAAATAGAACGTGTGAAATCTGAAAATGCTGATATGCGAATATTGCGCGGGTTAGAGGTTGATTTTTTCAACAACTTGAAATGGTTAAATGGTTTTGAAAAATCAATAGATGTGTTACAGCCTGACTATATTATCGGGTCGTGTCATTTTATTGAAAAAGATAATACACTTTTGAATAGTCACGATTGGAGAAATTCAGATAATCAAACTCAGGAGTTTTTGTTACAGAAATATTGGAGCAAAGTCGTGGATGCTGTGCAAAGTGGAATTTTTACATGGATGGCACATCTTGATTTGCCAAAAAAAGTAGGTCTGGGGCAGGAACCAAAATGGACAGAGTACGAACACAAAGCCATTGATGCGATTCGCCAATCAAATGTAGCAATGGAAATAAATACAAGTTTTTATAAATATGGTGCTGATGAACCATACCCATCAAATCGAATTTTGGCTATGGCGCAAGATATTCCTGTGTTGATAAGTGATGATGCGCATACTGTGAATCAAATCGGTTGGTATTTTGATAATGCAGAAGATTTAATTAGTAAATATAAATTATCGCGGTTTCAAAAATTAAGATAATTATTTATACCGATAATTTTTCACAACTGCAAATAAAGTCCATATACTTAAAACCATGTCCATAAGTGCGGATGGATATGCGCCTACATAGAAATCGTGGACGAACCAAAGCATTAAATTGACAATCAACGCAAAACGAATTTGTTGTTCGTGGCGGGTTAAATGTAAAAATATAGTATATACGGCCGATGCTGCGATTGGAAAAAGACCGATAAATCCACGATTGTTAGCTATCAACCCAGCAGTGATGCACAAAGTCAACAAAATCCAAGTTGCCGTTTTGCCAAGTTTTCCTTTATACGCTATGACATCACGCACCAAAGCAATAGAATTGGTTGTTAGTGCAGAATAGGTGACCAAAGCTATGTTGGACAAGATACAAAAGACAACTTCCACTACTTGCCAAGCTAACAAATCTTTGGTGCTTTTTCTGAATACAGCAACTGCCAAGCATACCGCGGCAGCCATCGAAAAAATATTTCCCAGAATAAAACCTGTTTGCATGTGTCCTTCTTTTTTTCTGGGGATAACTATAAAAACAATGATAAAAAAAATCTAGTGAAAAATTAAGGTCTGCATTTGATTGCAGACCGGTAAATTTTCCTGGTGCCCTAAGCAAGAATCGGACTTGCGACTCGTCCTTACCAAGGACGTGTTTTACCACTAGACTATTAGGGCTAACGGCGAAACTATTATACCTATACTGGTATAAAAATCAATACCAAATTTATTGCCGTTCAATTTCTTTGATACAGCGATGCAAAGCATCTGGCCATGTTGGTATTTTTATGCCAAATGTCTCTTGAATTGTTGTTGTATCCAATACGCTGCATTTTGGACGTACAGCGCGTGTTGGATATTCAGCAGTTGTTATTGGTTTAACCTTGCAATTCAAATTTGATTGTTTCATAATTTCACACGCAAAATCATACCAAGAAATACCTTGGAATAATGTACCTTTTATTGTGTCAGCATTTGAATAATGATAAATTCCACTGTTTTCTTGGGTCATCTGGGGGATGATTTGCACGATTGCAGAGGCCAAATCTGCTGCATACGTTGGCAGACCATATTGATCATTAACGACTGAAATTTCATCCTTTGTTGCACCCAAATTACGCATAGTTTTTACAAAATTTTTTCCGTATGGCGAATAAAGCCACGATGTTCGGATAATTATTCGATTTTTTGAATTATTTAAAACCATAAGTTCGCCCAGCCA
>Ga0310696_10003498_pt1 | contig 19587 bp, 22 predicted proteins | sample AusTroGonzalo_MG_4_FD_203885 | JGI IMG/M metagenome (GOLD analysis project Ga0310696, IMG submission 203885) | Bovine rumen microbial communities from tropical cattle in Woodstock, Queensland, Australia - Gonzalo_02 (v2) (version 2) | ecosystem: Host-associated > Mammals > Digestive system >... | reverse complement strand
GCTTACTCAAAGCACACCTTAACATGATAGCAACAGGCGGCCAGGAAACAAGCGGTATCGGCGTAATTAACAAAACGGTAGAGTGGCTACGCAAACACACCACTATTGCCGTACTGGCCGGGAAGTCAAGCGTTATTATTGAAAACTTAGCAAACCCCTGGCTATTTACCAACGCCGTAGAGGGATTTACGGGTAAAGACGTACTCAAAGGCGTGGCCCTGGCCATGAGCGAGTACGGCCCGCAAAGTTTATTAGGGATGAAAAACGCTAAACAACTGCAAGAGTTTGTGTTTAGCAAGTCCTCCTTAATGAAAGACAAAAGCGAGAACTACGACGTTACTATGCGCCAACTGCGCAAGGCAAACATTTTCGGTGAGGACAGCATGCTCCTGGAATTTACCAACGCCGCCATGGTGGCAACGGATGACTTCTTTGCTATTCCCATGTGGGTAACCGCCTACAATAAGTGGTTTGATATGGCAACCAAAGAGGGAAAGAAAGATAAAGAGGCCGACCGTATCGCTATTGACCGCGCGGATATGCTGATTAACCGCGTGCTTGGATCCGGACGCCGCTATGACGCGGCTGAGATTATGCGCAACCGAAACGCCATTGTGCGGTGCCTTACGATGTTTGCCACGTTTATGAACAACGAATTTAACAGATGGAGCCGTGAAACGGGCTTACTGTTAGACGAGCACGACGCTATCCGTTACGCCGGATTTGTGGGCGGCCGCCTCCTGGTATGGCACACAATGAGCCAACTACTTGCCGGGAAATGGCCGGATGATTTAAGCCCGGATGAACTACTCAAATGGTGGTTTAGCGGCCTGGTGGATAACGTGAGCGGTATGTTTGTAGGCGTGCGCGATATTCTGCCCGTACTTTTGGCCAAAACGATGGGATGGCAAACTTTCGGCTATCGGCCGACACCGATTTCCGGCACATTAGAGGAAATGATTTTGCGCCCGGCCGAGGCCGTTAGCGGTTACGTACGCGGTAAGAAGTCCGGCCAGGACACAAGCGAAACGGTAGCAAAAGCGGCCAGTTATTTGGCTCCCTACCCCAACCAATTAAATACGTGGTTTTTCAATGCGTATGACTACGTTTTCAATGGTAGCACGCCGCGCCCGCGTGATTTGTATAGACGGCGGCCTAAGAAAGAGAGAGGTAATTAAAAATGACGGTATCAAACACAACAACAAAATTGACGTACACCGGGAACGGCTCCACCCGCACGTTTGGAATTACGTTCCCCCTATTGTCTGCGTCGTACTTGCGCATTATTGTAACGGATAGCGACGGAACGGAAAGCGAAGTTACAAACAATTATACGCTAAGCACCGCGCTGGATAGTATTACATACCCGACCGTTGCGAGCGGGCTTGACCCGTTGCCGTCAACAAAAAAACTTACCCTCATGCGCGAAATGCCGCTTACCCAGGAAATTGATTTGCATAGCGGCCACGCGCTTAACGCGGAGGAGTTAGAGGGCGGCTATGATAAACTGACCTACTTGCTACAAGAAATTAAGGAGCAAGTAACCCGGAGCATTAAATACTCCGTTGCTCAAACCGATATTAACACGGCCGAAAAGTTTTTGAGCGATATTACCACCGCCTCTACTGCGGCGCAAAACTCCGCAACGTCTGCCGCCACATCGGCCACTACGGCCAGTAACAAAGCGAGCGAGGCCTCCACTAGCCAGGTGCTTGCCGCCGGCTATGCAACGGATGCCTCCAACTATGCCAGTGCCGCAAGCGATAGCGCGGCCTCTGCACTCTCGCACAAACAGGACGCGGCTACGTCTGCCTATGAGGCGGGCCAGGCCGCCGCAACTGCGGAGGGAGCGGCCGAGGACGCGGAGGCGGCTAAAAGCGTAGTAAGCGGTTACGCGGATGACGCGGCCGGATATGCCAGTGCGGCTGGACTTTCTGCGGAGGCGGCGGCGGGCTCTGCCTCTGCCGCTGAGGATGCTAAGGCCGACGCGGTGGACGCAAAAACTGCGGCCGTTACCGCGCAAGGAAAAGCCGAAACAGCAGAAAGCAACGCGCAAAGCGCGGCCGCTACTGCACAAAGCGCGGCCTCCCAACTTACCACGCACAACACCGATACCACGGCACACGCTGACATCCGCACGCTTATTTCCGGCAAACAGGACACTTTGACCGCCGGGGATAACATACAAATTGTGAACAATGTAATTAGTGCTACTGGCGGCGGTGGTGGTGGCGGAAGTGCCAACTGGGGAAGTATTGGCGGAACGCTAAGCAACCAAACCGACTTAAAAAACGCATTGGACGCAAAGGCGGGCTCCTCCCACACGCATACCAAAAGTGATATTACGGACTTTCCCTCTATCCCAGTGGTGCCTACGAAGTTAAGCGATTTTACGGACGACTTAGGGAGTAGCCCAACTCACACCCATAGCCAGTATTTAGAAAGCGTTTCATGGAGCGATATAGGGAACAAGCCGGAGTCCTTTACGCCGTCAAGCCACACACATACCAAAAGCGACGTTACGGATTTTCCCGCCATCCCCACAAAGTTAAGCGACTTGACGGATGACCTGGGTAGTAGCCCCACGCACACGCATAGCCAGTATTTGACGAGCGTTCCCGTGGCCACCACCTCCACGGCCGGGAAAGTAAAGCCGGACGGAACAACTATCACTATCACGCAAGACGGTACGATTTCGGCCTCTGCCAGTGGTGGCGGTATTACGGGTACCTATGACAGTACCAACAAAATTTTGACGTTAGAGTAAAGGAGCGAAAACATGGCAAATGAACTTTTATATGTACCAGGCGTAGGCACCCGCTACTATTACAACGCCACGGCGGCCGGAACTGTAACCTTGACCGAAATGGGCTCCGGCACGCTTACCAGTGCAATAGAAAACGGGTACCCTACTATGACGTTTGGCGGTAAGGCGTTAAAGTTTTCTATCGGTAACGGTATGCAAAATAGCCGCACGATAGAATACTGGATGACTTTAACCGGGTGGAACAATACGGGCACCTCGCACCAGTGGGGCTATTTTGGGAGCCGTTCGGTTGGATTTGCGAAATGGTTACCTAAGCCCATAACAGGCACAAACAATTTTAATATGCAACTGGATTTTGGCGACGGCGACCCGGAGGACACTACTGTTTCTTTGACGAGCCAAAGCGATATTGTGCATGTGGCGCAAGTGTTTGACACGAGCGATAGCAATTACCAGTTAAAAATGTATATCAACGGCACAAAAGTCAAAGAGCATTATTACCACAACCCGTGGACGAACGTAATACTTATTGGCGGCTCTATTGCCGAAACGGACGACACCACGCTGACGGACGCCTTTACCGGGAAAATTAGCGATTTTTTGGTAACGGACGGCGCGAAATATACGGCCAACTTTACGCCCGCGCGGCCCAACCTAAAATTGGCCAACTTTTCCAAAGGCGGAAACCCTATACAAGGTTTTACCGCCCCGGAAATGAACTATTTGGAAATCGGCGGCATACCGTACAAAATTGCGGTGGCCTCCTAAGCAGTAAAAAATAAACCTAAGGAGTAAAAACATGTACATAGGCAAAGTGGAAGTAACAAACGAGTGGCAAAAACTTGACGCTCTTATTCAAGCGCAAGTAGATGGGCAAAGCGCGTTTACGTTTGACAGCGCGGTTACCTATCAAATACAGGGCGAGGGGAACTATGGCATCCGCCTATGCGAGGTTGCCGACGCTCCCACCGACCCCAAAGTGGGCTTACGTATTCGCGGAGTACAACCCGCCCACTTCAAAGTAGATAGCGGCTACGACTTGTACGTAAAGGTAGAGGACGGCGAAAACCCGGCCCGGCCTTTACTGCATATCTCTACCATCGGGGAGGAATAAGTATGTTAGAAGTAAAAGAAACAGGGAGCATTATTTATTTAGGCAAAGCCGCTCCCGCCAGTGGTAGCGGCGGCGGTGGTACGGCCGGAAACGAGCCCGTAGGCGCGACGTTTGGAATTACGGCGAGCACTGGCACCCGCACGGGCCAGGCCGCCAACTACACCTTTACGGCCTCCACTACTGTGAGCCCCGGCCAAAACGACTTTCGCACTAACCGCCCGGAATACCAAACCCAGGGCGTGCTGTGGGAAAAAGACGGCGATGGAAAATTCACAAAGAAAATCGCCGAGGAGGGAAGCAGTACCTACGAACGCTTGCATAGCGATAGGGAATACACGGGCTTGCGCACGGTAAAGTTTAATAAATTTTACTACCGCATCCAACGTGAAACCGACGGCTCTGCCTCCTATCAAACGCACTACACGCAAAAATCGGGTTTTGCTATCCATCCGGCCTTTTTGATGGGAAACAAAACCAGTGAGCATATTTACGTTACAAAGTATAAACTTTGCAACGACGGAAGTGGTGGCGTTACCTCGGTGCCCGGTGCGTATCTCTTAACTAATACCTCGCAAGCAAACTATCAAACAAAGTGCCGCGCCGTAGGTATGATAGTTATGCCGCACCATGTTTGGAGCATGATACAACTGTTAGGAATTATTCAGTGTAACAACTACAATATCCAGGCCGCTATCGGGCAAGGGCAAGTGTCCTCCTACAAAGAGGCCGCCATTACCGTAGCGCAAGAAAACCAGGCAAGTGCCATTATTGCTACGAGCAACGCCGCGTATTTTACTACCGTGCGTAGCGCGTACCTTAATAGCGGCTGGTACAAAATTTTAGGAACGGAGGCGTACGATGACAGTAATACCAAAGTATTGTTAGATCGCGCCGTTACGACAACCACCTCTAATAAATTGTACGCCGGGTTTAACTGGACGGGGTACAGTGATGAAATTTTGAGCCCGGACGGTGAACATGCCGCGATGGACGTTTCCGGCCGCCGCACTTCGGTGCTTTTAGGATTAGAGGATGTTTGGGGTGCTTGTAACTGCGGGCTCGCCGGGATGGTGCGTATTAACGGCAACCAAAGTTTGGTAAGCCCCGACCCGTGCGAAAAGTACGAGTGGCCTACCTCTACGGATGATAAAGGGTGGGCTACTGGCCCGACCATGCTAACCGCTAACGGGTACCCTGGCCGCTTTTTGGCTAACAGTGAAACGCCACAACCGTGGCTATTTACTGCCGCAAACGGTAACGGAACATCCACCATCCCAACGGGTGATAACACGTATAGCAACACGGACACCACCGTTAAGATGTGTTACGGAGGCGGGAACTTCAACGTTGGCGGCTATGCCGGGCTGTTCTTCGCGGATTGGAACAGCGATACTTCTCACTCCTACTGGCGCAGCGGGGCCCGCGGCGTGTTAGACCCCCGTTTGGTAGGGTAGGCGATAGCCGTAAGGGGAGGGGCACCTCCCCTGTCCGGCAAGGCCGGACAAATGTAGATTTGTTCTTTGAGGCGTGAAGTTTATAGGTGGCTAAACACAGGCGGGAACTTCAACAATGGCGACAATGCCGGGCTGTTCTACGCGAATTGGAACAACGATACTTCTAACTCCAACTGGAACAACGGGGCCCGCGGCTTGTTACTTGTAACAAAAACGGATGTACGTGTTTAGCAACCTTGCCCCTAGGCAAAAATAGGATGTGAACAGGCGCACCTAGTAGGCCGCAAAGCGGCTCGGGCGGTGTGGAACAAAATAACACTTTGGAAATAATTATGCCACGACGAATAGGTTATATTTTAACGCCGGAAAAAGTAACGGTAGAACTATGCGAACGCGCAATACTAAAAGCCGCAAAAGGCAAAATGCGCCGCCGCATTGTGCGCCGCTGTGTAGAGGACGTTTATTATTACGCCGTTACACTGCGGTGGCTGTTACTTTCCGGCACCTATGAACACGGGCCTTATAAGGAGCGCATCCGCAAAGACCCCGGTAGTGGAAAATTACGCACATTGGAAATCCCGGAGTTTTGGGTAGATCAGTGTGTACACCATGTTATTTTACTGTTATTAGAGGAGGAGTTTGTAAAGCGGTTAGACGCGAACTCTGCCTCGTGCGTGCCTGGCCGTGGTACTCATTATTTTTACAAACGGCTCAAACGCTACTTAACAAACGACCGAAAAGGAACAAAATACGCCGGACAAGGCGACGTGAAAAAATGTTACGACCACATACGGCCGGGGGTAGTTTTGACTGCGCTTGCGCGGTTTATCAAAGACCCGCACCTCATGCGCATTTTGTCAAAAATACTTTATAGCCACCCGTGCTTGCCGTTGGGTAATGTCGTTTCATCCTGGTTTCAAAACCTCGTTTGTGGCGCGTTAGACCGCGCTATGAGGGCTTGCGATGGGGTGAAGTATTATCTACGCTACGCGGATGACTTTTTATTCCTGGGGCCGAATAAACGCAAATTACACCGTGCTATGGCAAAGGCGCGCGAAGTTTTGGCGCGCCTGGGCCTCACGGTGAAAAGCAATTATCAAGTGTACCCGGTGGATAAACGCGGCATAGATATGGTGGGGTATCGGTTTTTCCGTTACTACATTTTACTGCGAAAGCGTAATTTTCTTTCGCTAGTGCGTACTTTTAGAAAGTACCGCCTAACGAAAAGCGTACACTCTGCGCGCGGCCTCCTGTCAAAACTGGGCGGCCTCAAATGGAGTTACGCCGACACTTTGCAAGAACGGTATTTTAAGTACCTGGATATTAACGAACTAAAAAGGAGTGCTCACTATGAGAATTGGAATCAGTGCTGTTCCGCAAGATAATGTAGAAGTGAAACAAGACCGCGGCATTTCCGTGGCGTTTCTCTACAAAGACGTACAACAAACCACGGATGCGGAGGGTAACGTACTTCTTACCGCCAACGTCCAAAGAATTGAATATCCGGCCGGAGCCAACCGCGATGAAATAGTAGCAAATTTCAACTTCTATTTTGATAAAGCGGAAAAGAAAGAGGTAGCCGAACACGCCGCCGAGAAAATCGCACACGTAGAGGCGTTGCTTGACGGAAGCGACTACAAACTTTTGAAAGTGGCCGACGGTGCCCTTTCCGCCGACGAATACGCGCCGTGGAAAGAATTACGCCAACACTGGCGCGATACTGTCAACTTAATGCGCGCCGCCAAAACCGTAGAGGAATTGGACGCAATTAAGTACGCCGAAACGCCGGACGAACTGGGCGACTTGCAAGGGGCGTAGTGTTATGGCTCCGGGCGTAATTGTGGCACTGGTGGCCCTGTGTATTAGTATCATCGTCAACCTTATTTCTATCGGTGTCTTTATCGGGCAAATGAAAGGATTTAAGGAAATGACTACTTTTCGTTTTAACCGCTTAGAGGGAAAGCAAGATAAATACAACCACTTGCAAGAGCGCGTGGCTGTATTAGAGCGCGATAACAAAACCGCGTTTCACCTCATAGAACAACAAAACGAAATTATACGGCAAATGGGGGGAGTGCATGGATGAGGAATTAAAGCAAAAAATCCGGGAGCGTACGAAACGCTTTGAGGGCTTGTCGCTTATGCCTTACAAATGCCCGGTAGGTGAGGACACTATCGGCTATGGCCATCTTATCAAAAACGGAATTACGCAAGCCGGAGCCGAGGTATTGTTAGAGGAGGATTTGAAAGCCGCATACCGCGCCGCACGTGGTAATTTTGCATGGTTTTCAAAACTCAACGGCCCGCGCCAGGCGGTGATTATAGATATGATTTTCAACATCGGTATCACGCGCCTGTACGGGTTTAAGAAAATGCGCGCCGCTATTGAGGCGGGCGACTTTGAAACCGCCGCCAAAGAAATGCTGGATAGTAAATACGCCCGGCAAGTAGCATACCGCGCGCGGCTCAATGCTGAGATACTTAAAACAGGAGCGTGGGAAAATGCCTAAGGAAATTTTCACCGAGGAATTGCCGGATGGAAAAACAAAAGAGTGGAAAGTTATTCACTCTTTCAACTGCACTTATCCCATTAAAAAGGGCACGAAGTGCTATATCTGCAAAGGTGGCAAGGATTATACCCTTATCACCGAAGTAGTAAAAAATAAAAAGTGAGGTGCAAACATGGAAATGGTGTACTTGTGTCTTGCCGCCGTTGCGGTGGTAGGTTTAATTGAGTGGCTCAAAAACTTTTTGAAAGAGTTTTTGGCTATTCCTGGATGGGCGTGGTCTTTGGTAGTTTTAGGCGCGTCTTTCCTCTGCGGCGCACTGGTTGTATTTGGTGCGAACGTCGGCCCGAAAACGCCGCTCATGGCGGTGCTCGCCGGGCTTGTGGTGCTGGCCTTTGCGCAAATTGGATATGACGCTATTGTAAAGGCGATCGCCAAGAAAGCCGAAAACGTGCTTTCAAATGAAAAAACTAAGTAGGATATTCCTTGCTGTATTGCTGGGAGCGTTGCTTATAGGAAATTGTCAAAAGGGCCGAAAGATAGACCGCTTGACGGAAACCGTGGCCACGCTCCCGGCTGATCAACAGGCCGCCGTTGTGGTGGCGGATGGAAAGGTTACGTCCACCATCCGGCATGATGACGGAACAGTTACGGCGCACGTGCAATATGTGCCGCCGGAGGGCTCCGTGCAAGTAGTACAACCAACGGACGGCACGGCCGCAACGGTAAAAGTAAAACGCGCTGGCTTTACGTTTCGCCCGGCTGTGCAAGGATTAGCCGGAAAAGAACTCAAAGTAGGCCTGGCGGCCCGGTTAGTTTATTTTAATAGATACGGCGGGGGTATCGGTATTGCGCACGATATGGAGCCGTATTTGTTCGCGGATAGGCGAATAGATGATTTTGTAGGAATTTTCAAAAATACAACCATCGGCGTGTACGGCGGCCCGCGCTCTGCCGGGGTGATGATAGGAGTGTATTTTTAATGATTACGTGCAAGTGTATGGATGGCGAAATGTGCCGCAAGTATGGGATGGCCTGGCGTGTTTGCTGTCCTACTTGCCATGAGCCGGATTACGAAACCGACCCGGCCAAGTGGAGGAGTGATTTATGAAATGCGTAAATGCGGAATTTAATAATTATTTCGGGGAAAGTTTTTGTGCCATAAAAGCAAAGCCGCTCCGGCTTGTTTCTTGCCGGATGTGCCCTTGTGCTCTTGTGGCCAAGATAAATTATGTTATAATGAGAGGTGCAATATGGCTGACAAAGAAACTTTGCAAAAGCAGATAAACGATATTAAAGAGCAGATGAAAGATGTGCATGGCTCTAAGTGCGAAGTTTATTCCCGGGTAGTAGGTTACTTGCGCCCGGTACAGGCATGGAATAGAGGCAAGAAAGAGGAGTACGCCATGCGAAAAACATATAACGTGGAAAACCCAATAAGGCCCTGTGGAACATGTGATTAGTGGGGGTCAAAGTGGGGGCGGTACGACGTAAGGGTTACGGCCTCCCTCTCCGAAAAATTTGCCCCCTTTATGGGGGCTAATTTTTTGGAGAGTGGAGTGGCCTGAACTGCTTCAGGCCACGTCGGGATTTGAAGCCCGCAGCGTTGTTTTTGTTTGCGTGCGAGCCGCACCGGCGAACACGAAAGGCAAAAACCGCGAGGGCGGGCCCGGGCAAAATTTCCGTCAGGAAATTTATGCAGGGCAAATCCCCAGAGAGCGGAACGATACAAACTGCTTTGCGTGGCGTCGGGATTTGAAAGCCGGAGCCTTATGCGAGTTTGAGTGCCGACGGCACGAAAGGCGAGCATGGCGAGGCGGGGTCGCGAGCGCCGCACGTCAGTAAGGCGACTTGTGACCAAATCCCTCCCTAAAAATCAGGAAATTTATGCAGGGCAAATCCCTAGGGAGTAAATCCACGCAAACTGCTTTGCGTGGCGTCGGGATTTGAAGCCCGCAGCCTTATGCGAGTTTAAGTGCCGACGGCACGAAAGGCAAGCATGGCGAGGCGGGGTCGCGAGTACCGCGCCAATAACCCCATCAAAAACCCCGCACAAGGCGGGGTTTTCATTTTTCAAATCGCAATTATTTATTTTTTGGGCATATAAGGTTTAATCTGCTTATACACTTTATCGGCCACTAGGGCATATCCTTTCGCGTTGGGGTGGACCGAATCCGACTTCAAATCCGGTTTAGAGAGAATATCGCTTATAATACCCGGCACAAAAACGGCTTTCTTTTGGTGGGCCATTTTTTTATAAGCCTTGGTATATCCGCCCATACCGGGGGCACCGGTATCCACGATAACCGCTATCGCGCCCGCACGCTGAACGGAATCTACAATTTCCCCTACCGACTTAACGGCTTCCTGCATACTCATAGCGCGCATAAAATCATTGGCCCCGAACTCAATAAGCACCATATACGGGGTATAATTGAGTACTTGCGGGATACGCTTAACCGCATCTACGGCCGTCTCGCCCGATACGCCTAAATTGACCACGCCTCTGCCTAATTTGCCCGATAATACCGCAGGGTAAGATTCGCTGGGTGATGCGCCGTAACCTTCCGTCAGGCTATCGCCAAACGCAACAATCGTTACATTGGAATTACCCATATTTTTCACTTCGGCAGGACGATTCATAAAATAATAAATGCCAACAGCAACCAAAATCCATATTACCCATTTGTTCATATATATATATTATAAATAAAAACGTTGATTTTTTTCCACTTTATTATAAAATAAAGGTATGAAGAAACTAACACACAGAGAAGAAACCTTGCTTTTAGACGCTGCGCAAACGGTGCGGCAAAATTCCTATTCCCCTTATTCTGGGTTTAAGGTAGGGGCCGCGTTGCTGACCCGTAAAGGCAATATTTACGCGGGCACCAATATTGAAAATGCCGCCTACGCTCCACGATTTGCGCCGAGCGCAGCGCGGTTTTTGCGGCGGTTTCGGCGGGAGAGCGGTGCTTTCGCGCGGTGGCGTTAATCACGCCGAAGATAGACGGGGTGCTGTTCTGTTCGCCGTGCGGGTCGTGCCGTCAGGTGATGAGCGAGTTTATGTCCCCCGATACCCCGCTTTTGCTGGCCGTCTTGGACGGTAACACACGCAAAGTGTACCGCAAAAAATTAAAAGATTTTATGCCGTATCCATTTGACAAATTCAAGGAAAAATAAATTTATGAAAAATATTTTAGTTATTGGCGGGGCGGGATATATCGGCTCGCACGTCGTTAAAATGTTGGCGCAAAAAGGTTATGCGCCCGTGGTGCTCGATAACCTTTCCAAGGGCCACCGCCAAGCCGTGGCGCAATATCCTTTTGTGCAAGGCGATTTGGGCGACAAAAACTTACTTGCGCGCGTATTTAACGATTATCACATTAAAGCCGTTATGCACTTTGCCGCGTTTATAGAAGTGGGAGAGAGTGTCAAAGAGCCGTCTAAATATTACCACAATAACGTGGCGAGTGTACTTAATTTATTAGATGCTATGGTGGAAAATCATATCCGTTATTTTGTGTTTTCTTCCACCGCGGCTACCTTCGGTGAACCGGTGCACGAGCGCATAGACGAAACGCACCCGCAAAACCCCATCAATCCCTACGGCAACACCAAACTGATGGTGGAAAAAATGCTTGCGGACTTTGACACCGCCTACGGCCTTAAAGCCACCGCCTTGCGTTATTTTAACGCAAGCGGCGCAGACGCTTCGGGCGAAATCGGCGAATCGCACACGCCGGAAACGCATTTAATTCCGCTCGTCTTGCAAGCGGTTTCCGGCAAACGCGCGTCTATTAAAGTATTCGGTACCGATTATCCCACGCCGGACGGCACCTGTGTGCGCGATTACGTGCACGTCAACGATTTGGCCAACGCACACATTTTGGCACTGGAAAAAATGTTTAAGGACAACGTCAGCGAACGCTTTAACTTAGGCAGCGGTAGCGGGTTTTCGGTGGCGCAACTGATTAAAGAAGCCAAAGCGGTTACAGGGATAGATTTTAAGGTAGAAACTGCCCCCCGCCGCGCGGGCGATCCCGCCGTACTGGTGGCGGACAGCACCAAAGCGCAAAAAGTGCTCGGGTGGACGCCCAAATATGATTTACGGCGCATTATAGAGACGGCGTGGAACTGGGAACAGCACCGCAAGTTCTAACCCTATTAACGGCGTGTTGTGCTCGTACGATTTACGCACAAAACACAAAAGAGAGTTCTTTTGTGTTTTGTTGCTTTCCGGGCAACAATCTCCCGTATCAAGTACGGGATGACTTCTTAAAACTAAAGCATTTATTTGATTTTTTCTTTGAGTTGCGCGACTTCGCGACGGAGTTTTTCTAACTCTGCTTTAACCGGATCGGGGATTTTGTTATGCATTAAAATTCCGTCGTGCCCCATCACTTTTTGACGCACCACGCGGCCGGGTACGCCCACGACGGTGCAGTTGGCGGGCACATTGTGTACCACGACGGACCCCGCACCGATACGCGTATGCGCGCCGATCGTAATATTGCCCAAAACTTTGGCCCCCGCGCCTAGAATCACGCCGTCGCCGATAGTCGGGTGGCGTTTGCCGTGTTCGCACCCCGTACCACCCAGCGTAACCTGTTGGTAAATCAGCACGTCTTGCCCCACAATACTTGTTTCGCCGATAACAACGCCCGTTCCGTGGTCAATAAAACAACGCCGGCCGATTTGTGCGCCGGGGTGGATATCTACCCCCGTCAAAAACCGTGCCAAATAAGAAATAAAACGCGGGATAAACGGAATTTTCCAAGAGAGTAATTTATGGGCCAAGCGGTGCAGAACAAGCGCTTGAAACCCCGCATAACAAAAAATAATTTCCAGCGTGCTTTTGGCGGCGGGATCATTTTCGTAAATGGTTTTAATATCTTCTTTAAGGGTGCTTAACATATTGATATTGTATCTTTTTTAGTGGGTATTTGGCATAACTAAACAAAAAATACCCCCTTTGGTAAAGGGGGTATTTAAAGCGGACAACTTTATTTATTTCCCAAATTTTTGCTTTACTCCTTGCGTAACTTGATCTGCAAGTTCCTTTTCGTTTTCACTTGCATTTTCATTTTCGCTTACTTCCGGTTCATTGTCATCAACAACTTCTTCCGGTTCATCAAAATTTTCTTCGGTGGTTTGGGGTTCTGCGCTGTTCTCAAAGGGCGGAACCGGCGCACCGAACAAAGCCAAGACGTCTTTGATGGTTTTGATGTCTTTATCCGTGATAATCGGCGTCGGGTCGGTAAGTTTTTCTTTCCAAGCCGGGGCCGCTTTATTGGCAATGCGCGGTTCTATTTGAGTAGCTACAAAGTTGCGCCAGATGATTTCCGAACGGGCACGCATGGTTACATATTGGTAGCGTACCGCCTTCAACGAATCATACACTTCTTTGTCGCTTAAAGGCGCTAATGCTTTGTAAACAGAGCGTTTTACAGAGAGCTTGAACCCGCGGACAGGGGTCAGCACCGTTCCCACGCCCTTGGCTTCTTGGCCGGGGAGTAATTTTTCCATGTGGCGTTTTTTGGCGGCATAGCGTTGCATACAGTTCCATACACGGCCAAAATAACGGGCATCACGCGCGCTGGGTCTGTAATCTACTTTCAAGTTGTTTCTTTCTTCCTCAAAAGTTTTCATAGTAAAAGGGAATAAGCCGTCGTCGGGGTTTTCTTCAGAGATGGTATTAGCCATAAACCATTTGGCTACGTTGGCGAGTTCCCACCAACCCAAGAACGAATTGATGCGCGTGGCAGAGTTCATTACATGGTAGATGTTATTTTCGTTTAAGCGGTATTTCTCGTCGCGGCTGCGCATTTCATAACGCCAGCGGAAGAAGGTGTATAAATCTTCAAACAAGAAGGCCACTTCCGGATATTTTTTGATAACCTTTTCATAATCTACGCGGTTTAAGAGGATGACATAGAAGGCGTTGTTTTGGATTTTTATATACAACTCATCTACTTCATGCGTTTCGTGGCGGGCACTTTCAAAAACATTGGACGCAAGGGAAACAGATTCGTTGGCAATGCCCCCTTGATTGTTGGTTTTATCTATAATAGAAGATTCAATGGTATCCAATACCCCAAGGTTCATCCAGCCCAAAAAGGCCTGTGCCAATTTTACCAAACCGATGATGATCGCTTTATCGCCTTGGCTGAGCCCTTTGTGGGTGCGCCAATCGGAATTGAGAATATAAAACGCAAGTTCATCTTGGCGTTTGTCAAAATCATCCGTGTTTCCAAAGGCAGACAAAGATTCGTTGTCTAAGAAATAGTTTTCCAAATCTTCTTGCGGTTCGGGTTTTTTGCGGTTTTCCTGTTGCTCAAAATGTTTCGCTTGTGTGTCGGCCGTTGCGCCGTCTTCATCTTCCAAATCCCGGTTCGCCCAAACGAGGGCTCTTTCTTCGGCGGTTAAAGAGTCGGCAAAGAAATGCTCGAAACTCTGGGTGAGTTGCGCGCTGGCCGCAGAGGCAAGTGCATCAACGGGGGTACAAGTCAGTACCATTAAAAAAGACAAGGTTAATGCGGTTAATTTTTTTATCATAAGTGTCCTCACACTTATAGTATAGAAAATTTAGACACAAAAACAATGGGTCTTTGGACCTATTTTTCGGCTGGGTCTTTTGATCCTTTTGATAACTTTTTTCGCAAGGGCAAAAGATGTTTTACGGAAGATTTTAAGTGGTTGCCCAACGTCTTGCGGTGGGGCAAGTGTTCCTGTCTGTCGGTAGCGCGGCGGCGAAATTTTACGGGTCTTGGAGAGTCCGTTTCGCCTTTTCCGCTATCCCACGAAATGCGCTGATGCGCAAAAAGGCTCTGCGGCCCCGTTACCAAAAAACTGATGATACACACCACTATGGCATAAGGGGCAATCTGCCCGCCAAAAAGTTCTATGGCCATAATGGTAGCCGCCAGTGGCGTATTAGCCGTTCCGGCGAGCACCGCCGCTAAACCTAACGCAGCGAGGGTGGCCGGATCCACATGTAAAAAACCCGCCAATACCGAGCCCGCTTGCGCGCCGATAAAAAATACGGGGGTAATCAACCCGCCCACGCCGCCCGCGGCAAACGTAACGGCGGTGGTAATCATTTTATAGATAAACCCGAAAGGCGACGATACGGGTGTGCCCGAAAGTGCGTCGTTAATACCCGCCATACCGAGCCCCAAATATTCAGGCGATACCCAATAACCAAATGCCACCAAAATCAGCCCGCCCGTAATGCATGCCCAAAATAAACGGGTCCGCAGCGCGATAAAGCGAAATACCACGCGCGTAAATTTATTGATTTCAATAAATAAAAGGGAAATCAGCCCGAAGAACAACCCCGCTACAATCATTTTAAGAAAAAACTGCTCCGATAATACCGGCGTAAAGGCAATCGGGTGGTAGATGTAATTGACCCCGAGCCACAACGTCACCTGATAAGCGGTAATTCCCGCCACCAATGCGGGGAACATCACTTCGTAAAATAAGTGCCCCACCCAAAGTACTTCCAAGCCGAATAACGCCCCCGCCACCGGCACGCCGAACACGCCGGCGAAACCCGCACTCACGCCGCAAATCATCAGTTTGCGCGCGTCTCTGGCGGAAAAGTGCAAGAGTTTGCCGAAAAAAGCGGCCAACCCCGCGCCGACGTCGGCGCAAGGGGCTTCTTTACCGGCAGACCCGCCGAAAACCATAGTGGCAATAGAAAGGAAAAACGCTTTCCCTACCGATACGAGCGACACGGGTTCATAAGCATTTATTTTGTGAATAACGCTGTCGGTGGAAAAATCCCGATGTTTTTGGGCGGTTTTATAAGCAAGGCGCGCAATAATATACAGGGCAAAAGGCAGTAAAAAATAATAATACGCGCACCCTTGGCGCAGAGCAAGCACCCCATCTAAAAGTTTCAAAAAAGCCGCATCCATCCCCCCCACTATCACGCCGATAGCGGTGGCTAAAAAGAACCATTTAACAATGTGGATAACATTACGGGTGGAATCATCTAACATATACGTTATTTTAGCAAATTGTCCGTTTGGTGCGCAGGTGGTAAGGACCACATAAATTTGATATAATGTAAAAAATGCCGTATTATGCGGCGCAGGAGTTTTTATATGGAATCGTTCATCTCTGCCGTAATTACCCTTTCTTTAGTTATGGATCCGTTCGGAAATATTCCGCTGTTTATCGGCGCGCTCAAAAAAGTTTCGCCCGAACGCCGTAAGTTTGTGCTTATCCGCGAACTGATAATCGCTTTTGTCATTATGAGCGGCTTTTTATTTTTAGGCCGTTGGTTTTTGCATGCGTTCGGTATCAGTGAATATTCGCTGAGTATCGCGGGGGGCATATTACTCTTTTTAATTTCCATCAACTTGGTATTCGGCGGCGACGAAGCAGATGCCAAAAGTTCCCCCAAAGACGACGAGCCCTTTATCGTGCCCTTGGCTATTCCGCTCGTAGCGGGGCCGGCCGCGCTTTCTATGGTCATGGTATTGGCCGCCCAGCAACCCAATAAATGGATTGTGCTGGCTTCTATGATTGCGGCGTCTATTTTTAACTCCGTGGTGCTGATGTTGTCTTTCCCGATCAGTAATTTCCTAGGCAAACGCGGGCTGATGGCTATTGAGCGTTTGACGGGTATGATTTTGATTTTAATGTCCGTGGATATGATCATGGGCGGTATTTCTAAATTTATTGAAGGGTTTAAGTAATGAAAAAAATTATTTTAGCGTGTGTAGCATTTCTTTTCGCGGGCGCGTTGTTTGCGCAATCTCCCGAACCGGAATTTGTCCTTTTTGCGCATCCTTCGTGTGTGCATTGTAATAAACTCAAAAGCGAGTATTGGCCGAAATTAAAAGAAAAATATAAGGATAAAGTACATTTTACCGAGTACGATATTTCCGTGCCGGAAAACAACTTGCTTTTCCAGCAAACGGCCGCCGCATACGGCATAAAAGATTTAGGCTATCCCGCCGCGGTGGTAGGCGATACGTATATGATGGGCTACCCCACCGAAATCGGCGAATTTGCCGAAACGGCTATTGAAAAAGCCCTGTTGACCGGCGCCCCTACCCGCGTGGGGCAGATGAGCACCGAACAAGCCGCCCAAACCGCCAAGGCCAATTTCCAAAAGTTCACGTTTTGGGCCATTATCGGCAACGGCCTCATTGACGGAATAAACCCGTGTGCGTTTGCGGTCATTGTGTTTTTTATTTCGTTTTTATCCGTCTATAAATATAACCGCCGCGAAATTATTTTAGTGGGTACGTCGTACTGCGTGGCGGTGTATATCACTTACTTTTTACTCGGGTTCGGGGTATTTAATTTTCTCTACGCCATGCGCGGCTTTTCCTATGTAATTAAAGCGTTTTATATTTTAACCGCACTGGTGTGTTTGGCGTTCTTCTTGCTGAGTCTTTACGATTTTTGGATTTATAAGAAAACAAAGAAGTCTGATGGTATGCTCTTGCAGTTATCGCACAACCAAAAAGTACGTATCCATAAAATTATGGGGTTCTTCTTGCGCGATAAACAAAAAAGCACCTTGCGCCTCGTGTTGGCCGCACTCGTGGTGGGGTTTGCGGTGTCTTTGGTGGAAGCCGTTTGCACCGGACAAGTGTATATCCCCACGTGCGTGCTTATTATGCAAGACCCCGAGTTCCGTATGCGGGCCGTGTTCTATTTAGTCGTATATAACCTGATGTTTATTATCCCCTTAGTAGCGGTGTTTGTGCTCGCGCTGGTGGGGTATGAATCCAAAGGGTTTAACGATTTTTTCAAAAAACATTTGGGGCTCACTAAAATTTTGCTCAGTTTGGTGTTTTTAGGTTTATTCTTGCTTTTACTGCAGAATATTTAATCACACTAAAGCCGTAAATATTGCCACGGGAGATAAATTATGCTCAATAAACTTAAAATTATTGCTACTTTTTTGCTATTGCAAATGGCAGTACTTGTTTACGCGCAAAAGCCCGCCACATTGCGGGATAATTACACGCTTAAACAAGTGGTGGTGCTCAGCCGCCACAATATCCGCTCGCCTTTATCGGGTAACGGAAGTGCGCTGGGCAAAATGACCCCCCACCAATGGTTCAAATGGACATCCGGCAAAAGTGAACTTTCCTTGCGCGGCGGAGAACTGGAAACCATGATGGGGCAATACTTCCGCAAATGGCTCGTGCAGGAAGGGCTTTTCACGGAAAACGATATCCCGTCCGCCAAAGAAATACGCTTTTACGCCAACTCCATGCAGCGCACGATTGCCACCGCGCAATATTTTTCAAGCGGTATGTTGCCGGTAGCCAACGTAAAAATAGAGCACCATTATCCGCTCAATCAAATGGATCCCGTTTTCAAACCGCAACTTACTTTTTCTAATGAACACTTTCAAAAATTGGCCTTCTCCCAAATTGAGCAAATGGACGGAGGAAAAGGACTTACAGGAATCGGGCAGAGCCTTTCCGCCGCTTATGCGTTACTGGAAGATGTATTGGACTTAAAAGATTCCGAACTTGCCAAAACCGAAGGCAAAACTTCCTTCCGTACCGATGACACCGAAATTATTTTCAAGGCTTATGAAGAACCCGCTATGAAAGGCTCCATGAAGTTAGCCAACCAAGCCAGTGATGCGTTTATTTTGCAATACTACGAAGAACCAGACCCCGTAAAAGCCGCTTTCGGACACGCGCTTACGCTGGAAGATTGGGAAAAAATCGCTTCTGTTAAAGATGTATACGGCGACGTGTTGTTTACGGCGCCGGCGGTAGCGGTCAATGTGAGTTACCCGTTACTTAAACTCATTAAAAAAGAATTATCACTCAAAAAGCGCAAATTTACTTTTTTATGCGGGCATGACTCCAATATCGGCAGTTTACTGGCCGCCTTGGAAGCCGAACCCTATGCGTTGCCGCAAAGCATAGAAAAGAGAACTCCTATCGGTTCTAAATTGGTTTTCGGCAAGTGGATTAGTAAAGACGGCGAAGCGTTTATTTCGCTGGATTTGGTGTACCAAACGACCGCACAACTGCGCGGGCGCGAGATGCTTTCTTTAGATAATCCGCCGGCGGTGTTCCCGTTGCAACTAGAAGGATTGAAACCCAACGCAGACGGACTATACCCATTAAAAGATATCAACGCGCGTTTTGACAAAGCCATCCGCGCTTATAAAGATTTACGCAAGGAGAGAAAATAAATTATGACCATGGAAGAAAAAAACAAATTAGAAAACGAACTGGAAGGACTCAAAGAACAACAAAAAAATTGCAAAGGCCCCAAGTGCGAAGTTTATTCGCGCGTAGTGGGATACATGCGCCCGGTGCAAAATTGGAACAAGGGCAAAAAAGAAGAATACGAAATGCGCAAAACGTATAAGGTGGAAAATGTGGCCCGCCCCAACGGCTGCGAAGCCCCGAAGGCAGACGGAACCAAAGACTGCGAATAAGTCCCCCGCGCCAAATGCTTTGAAAACACCCCCGTTTTATCGGGGGTGTTTTGCGTAGCGGTTTTGGAAAATGGAGTGCGGGGTTATGCTAAAAGCGCGAGCACGCCGTTAAAAAAACAAGCGCGACTTTGTGTTAGAGTGGCTGATTTGTCAGATTTGAGATAGATTTGCGTTGCTAGTTGCCCGCCGCTGTACTGCAGGTACTGCAAGTGGCAAGGCAACGCAAAGTTGGGTTGGCAAGGGGTCTTACTTGCCTTTGCGCTGCTCCGCTTTTAGGCTAGTACGCATTTGTTTTGCGTAGCCGT
>Ga0310696_10003497_pt1 | contig 19589 bp, 15 predicted proteins | sample AusTroGonzalo_MG_4_FD_203885 | JGI IMG/M metagenome (GOLD analysis project Ga0310696, IMG submission 203885) | Bovine rumen microbial communities from tropical cattle in Woodstock, Queensland, Australia - Gonzalo_02 (v2) (version 2) | ecosystem: Host-associated > Mammals > Digestive system >... | reverse complement strand
TGCTGTGCAATTCGGCAGGAAAGGTTAATGTATCAGCAGTTTCAAAAAAGTCAGTCGTGTAATACCATCTATCTGAACCATATTCTCTGCAATAAAACTCTCCATGATTCCAACCAGCAACATGATTTGTGTATACAGGTATAGGAAAAGTTGCGATAGTATCAGAGAAGTGGGCTCCATAATCGTAACTTGCAATAAAAGAATAGTTTTGGGGATTATATTGATCATCAGGCTCAAATTTCACAAGCTCTCCATGTTCATTGGCGAAACACCAATACGAAGGTGGAGATGGAATATTATAATCTTCGATTACTCTCCATGTTTGTCCTGTATCATCGGTGGCAAGAATTTTATTAGATGTCACAAAATCCATGTTATAGAAATGTCCGGGAGTTGCGTCATACAACAATTCTCCCATCCCAGACATGGTTTGTGGATCAATTACCCAATTATAATCATCATAAGTAGCAAGAACTTCAACATCGGCGCCATGGTTAGTAAACCTATAAAGATTGTATCTATAAGTCATAACATCATATTCATACCAAGTGCCTTGAATAATAATCTCACCTGGTTCAGTGCCGATGAAAAACTGCTCGGCAGATTGTCCAAATGAAATCCCGCTTCCCGCCATCAGCAGGAGCGCAAGCAGGGTGTAAAGTTTTAAGTTTCTCATATCCGATAATTTTATCCGTTGATGCTTAGATATTGTTATCGGCAAAGGTAAGTATAAAAAGTGTTTGTCAAGAGGTTTCTGAGGTGCCACAAGGCTATGTCCATACTTTTTTGAATTGTAATTTTTACACGCTGTTGTTTTTCAGTGATTTATAAAAATGCGGCAAAAGCGCTTGTCCCTACTTTTTTTGTAATATGACTGTCAAAATATAGGCAAAAATAGCATTATTTCGGTGCAAGTCCATGTGGTTAATTGAACATGTATTGCAAGCATTTCATGGCTGCAAAGATAGGGAAAATACAGAAAAGTCGGCCTAGAATCTCAATCCCTTTTCCCCTCCATCTTGTCTATCAACTTGTCATACACCAAGTGCGGTATCATATCTCGTCTATTTCAAGCTTATAGTTCTCGATAATCTTCCAACGCTTGTCGACGGTCATCCCTTCATTGATGGGAACCTCCTGCTTCAAAGGCGTTTTACGCAGCGTCTTTTTCGTTTTCTTAATCAAGGCAAATAAGTCGTCGGCTTGTTGCTCGGCCTCTATCAACTCGAGCAGATAGCCCAGGCGTTGAAGGGTGCTGTTGCTGTACTGGCTCAGCAAAGGTAGCTTGCTCTCGTCCCATGATGTGGTTTCGCTCAATTCCACCAACACCTCGGCAGCTCGGCTTAGGCCGCCTATTTTCTTCTCTTCGGCCACAATATCGAGTGCTGTCAGTTCTGGCCCCGACACGGTCATATATCCCACCTGTGTCTTTAGCTGTTGGGTAAACTCGAGCGGCAAGTCTTGCCTAAGCGTAAACACCAGCTGTGTTCCGTTCTTGACACCCGAGCGAATAGGCTTGCCATTCACCGTCACCTGAAACACCATGGGACGTTGATGTGCAGCGCCGTTCATTGCTGCCGCCGTCAGCAGCGAAACGTAATAGTCGCGCCCAAGGAATTTCATCAGCCTGTCGATATAGAAAGTGGGTGGGACAACGCCTTTAAGCTTGTATTCGGTAGGGATGGCCACGTAGAAGTTCTGCCAGGGCGACATGATGATGCCCCGCTCGGTCAATCGGTTAAGACTGTTCTGCATGGCCTGTTCTGAGATGGGCAACTGCAAAGCCAGCACATCCTTCTTCGTAAAGATATACCGCCCTCTTATCATCTCGCTGTTGACCCAATCCTGTAAGTTCATAGCCTTTGACATTGTAGCATATTTTGTTGTTTCAAAAGCAAAACTAATCATTTATTGATTATTTATGCAAATCTGCTGCAAAAATAAACAACTTTTTTATATAGCAACCATAAAAGCTAAAACTCATCAAAGATTGACAATGATTTCCTGTCAAACCACCTCTGAAACTGGGTCGTTCCCCGCCTTTTTACGGATGTTGGAACGGTATTTCTGCACCATCAAACACCGTTTCCACCGAGTCGATTAGCATAGCGTATTCCGCATCTTGACTGTCAGCAGGCAACAAAAAGCCGTTTTCTCGGTGGGTACAAGCTGCCACCAAGACAAGCATCAGAAAACCTATGGACAAAAAACGTTTCATGCCCGCAAAGATAGAAAAAATTCAAATGGAAAACGTAGGGCTGTCGTATCACGGCAGCCGCTGTTTGGTTTTTACAGCGGCTGCCACGATATGACAGCCCTACAACAAGAATCGTTAAACCCTTGTGTTATTTGATGTTAGGTTCCTCCAAACCAAAGCCTTTCTTCTTGTCGACGGCCTTGAGATAGACCGAGATAAGCAGAGCGGCGATGCCGAGGGCGGCCAACATGACGAGTGCCCAGGTGTAGTTTAACTCGTGGGCGGCTGTGCCTTCGGGATTGGTGTTTTGCAACACGTTGCCGATGAGGGTCGGGAAGAGGCCAAGACCGATGTTCTGAATCCAGAAGATGGCAGCATAGGCCGATCCGATAATCTTTTCGTCCACCAACTTCGGGACGCTCGGCCACAAGGCAGCGGGCACCAATGAGAACGAGGCTCCGAGCACGAGGATGGTGACATAGGCTATTATTGTTCCACCAACGGCGTTACCCTTGAAGGCCGGCAGGATGAAAGCGAAAGTCAAGTGGCAGACAACGAGCAAGATGGAGCCGAGCATGAGCATCGTGGCAGCCTTGCCCTTGTGGTCAACGTAGTTGCCGAGGATAGGCGTGATGGCCACAGCCAACAGCGGGAACACGGCAAAGATGGTCTCAGCGGTGCCACGCATGTAACCCATGTAGCAATAAACGACCAAGGCGACAACGGCCACAGCCATCAAACCGAACTTCATGCCCTTATTCTTCGAGAAGTTGCTGGCGAAGGAGCAGATAGCCACGAGGAGCATGATGATATACTGTACGATGGTGACGGAAATCGGGAAACTCTCCGTGCTGCCGCCCCAGTAGGTGTTGAGGTCGGCGGGGTTGAGCGTCAGGTTGCATTGCAGCATGTTCACGGCATACTTCTGGAATGGGAAGATAGCCGAATAGTAGAGCACGCAGAGCAAGGCCACAAGCCAGAAGCCGAGGCTGGAGAAAATCTTGCCAAGGTCGCTGAGTTTGAATGGATCGTCTTTCTCTTCGGCTTCGCCAGTCTGTGCATCGAGTTTCTTGTCCATGAAGAAATAGACGATAAACATGATGAGGGCGATGCAGAGCAACACCACACCGAACTTGACGGAGTTTTCAACATGGATTTCGCCGCCCAACTTGGCGAAGAAAGGCGAGAAAATCATGCAGGTAGCCACGCCTAAACGGGCCAAAGCCATCTCGGAACCCATGGCCAAGGCGGTCTCACGGCCCTTGAACCATTTCACGATACCACGGCTCACGGTGATACCAGCCATCTCGCAACCGCTACCGAAAATCATAAATCCGATGGCGGCCAACTTAGCCGAACCGGGCATTCCGTCAGCAAAGGGAAGAATGTCGCCGATGAACGGAATGTTGACATTCCAGTTGAGGTGCGTGTTGAACCAGTTCTCCATGCCTGTACCGATAAAGCTTTCGCTGACGGCGTAGAACTTGATCAGTCCGCCGACGAGCATCACGGCACCCGAGAGCACAGCGGTGAAACGCACACCCATCTTGTCCAAAATGATACCGGCGAAGATGAGGAAAAACACATAGACGTTGAGGAATACCTCTGCGCCTTGCATACGGCCGAATGAGGCACTATCCCAACCGCGGGTGTCCTGCATCAGGTCTTTAATGGGGGACAAAATGTCCATGAAGATGTAACTGCAAAACATGGCCAAAGCCAAGAGCAACAAGGCAATCCACCGCATGGTGGGATTGTCTCTCAATGTGAGTTTTTCTGTCATAATTATTTGATTTAAAGATTTAAAGATTCAAGATTTAAAAATTCGGCTTTCAGCTTTCAGCCGTCAGCAATCAGCTCACTTATTTGTGATGTAAGCTGATTGCTGATAGCTGAAAGCTGATGGACATCGTATTATTCGGGGATTTGCACGACTTCCTTCTTGTAGCCCTTCAGCACGGTCTTCGCCATGTTGGCCACGTCGTCGGAAGTGATGCCGTTGATGATGTCGTTGTAGTCCTGCATTGGATTGTAGCCGTATTGTTCCTTGGTCACGATGCTGTTCATCCAGTAGCGGTTGTTCTCCAAGTCCTCAGCGTGTTTCTTGACGAGGAATTCCTTCACCTTCTTCAGGTCTTCGGGACGCGGGCCTTCGTTGGCCACATTCTGCAGCTCGGCGATGGCAATGCCCATCAGCTTTTCGTACATTTCCTTGTTGGTCTCAAAGCCGATGAGGAACATGAAGGTCTCTTTCGGACGGAAAGTCACGTTGCCATTGACGCCGACGCCGTAGGTGCCGCCTTCGTCCTCACGAATCTTCTCGGTGTAGACGATGTCCATCACGTCGCTCAGGGCCTGCATGGTCAGTTGGTTCTTGCGGGAGAATTCCATGTCGCCGTTATAAACAACGTAGCAGGTGACCTTCGGATTCTCCATGGCCTTGGTGTAATGGTTGGTGACATCCTTGTTGGTGAGGAGAGGCACTTTGTCAGTCCACTTCTCGTTGTTTTTCTTGGTCTTCAGGGCACCAATATATTGCTCAATCATAGGCTCAAAGGCCTCGGGGTCGATGTTGCCCACGAAGGTGAAGACGAAGTTGTTGGCATCCTTGAAACGGTCGGCATAGAGTTTCATGGCCTTGGCGTAGTCTACCTTGTCGTAATCCTCAGCCTTCATGCGCTTGATTAACGGATGGTTGTCGTAGAGGGCTGCCATGAGGTTGTCGCGGAAGGCGGTATTCGGGTCGGATTCGATGTTGGCCACCATCGACTTGGTGCGGGTGATGTAGGACTGGAAGGCTTCCTCATCGCTGCGGGGCGAGGTGAAATATAAATAGGTGAGTTGCAACATGGTCTCTATGTCGCGGGCGGAGCAGTTGCCGCTCATGCCTTCGGTGATGCTGCTGATGTAGGGGTTGACTGAGGCTTTCTTGCCGGCCAGGACTTTCGGCAGGTCGATGGCACTGAAGTTGCCCACGCCGCCAAGGGTAGCCAAACTGTTGATTTCCTGCAAGGTGTAGGGGTCGCTCTGGTCCATGGCGGAATAGCCGCCGAAGCTGTAGACCGACATCATCACCTCATCGTCCTTGAAGGTGGTGGGTTTGTAGATGACCTTCACGCCGTTCTTCAGAGTGAGCACAGTGGCATCGAAAGTGTCGTCGTGTTTCTTCGAGACGATGGCGCCTTTCACAGGCATGGTGGCAATCAAAGGCTCGTTGCTGACGGTCTCCTTGTAGGGCTCCACTTCAACCTTGTTGGCCTTCTCGAACATGGCCAGCAGCTCGGCTTTGGTAGGCAGCACTTCACCTTCCTTCTCGGGAGCGGTCAGGGTGATGACGATGTTGTCTTCACGAATCAGTTCTTTGGCATATTCGTTGATGGCTTCCACAGGCAGAGCAGGCAGGATTTGGCCAAGCAGCATGTACTCGTTCTCGATACCCATTAGTGGCTCGTTGGTGAGGAAGTGGCTGAGGATGGGGTAGAAGAGGCGGCCGGTTTCCTGCTTGTCGCGCTCGTCATATTGGTTTTCGATGCGCTTCATCAGGTCGGCCTTGGCACGTTCAAACTCCGAGGCGGTGAAGCCAAATTGTTGCATGCGTTTGTTTTCGGCGACGATGGCGGTCAAAGCCTCGTCGATGCCGTCTTTGTCCTTGGCGTAAGCGAGGCCAGTCCAAGCATCTTTGGTGTCGCTGACGAAGAAGGTGCCATAATAGCCGTAGCCGAAGATGAAGGGTGGGTTGGCCTTCTGGGTAAGCTCTTCCATGCGGTTGTTGTACATGGTGGAAACGAGTTCGTCAATGTAGCCTTTCACCCAATATTGTATGTCGGCTCTTTCCTCAAAAGGCACGATGTCGTGTTTGTAATACACAGAAATGTTGTAGTTGGTCTCTTCGGGGTCGGTGCAGATGCTCACGATGGGCTCGGCATTGTCGGCCACTTGGAAGCGGGTACGCTCGGCGGGGTCGATGGGGGCGGGGATGTCCTCAAAGATGGTCTTCAGGTGGTTCTCCACCTCGTTGACGTCGATGTCGCCGATGATGATGATGCCTTGCAAATCAGGGCGATACCACTTGTGGTAATAGGCACGCAAAGCATCATGCTTGAAACCGCTGACGACTTCCTCAGTGCCGATGGGCAAACGATGGCCGTAAGGGCTGTTAGGATAGATTTCAGGCAGCATCTTCTGATAGATACGCATTTGGGCACCTTGGCCTTGACGCATTTCTTCAAGTATGACGCCGCGCTCCTTGTCGATTTCTTCACTCTCAAGGGCGATGAAGCTCGACCAGTCGTGCAGGATGAGGATGCACGAGTCGACGAGGTTCATGTTGGTGGTCGGGACGTTGGTGAGCATGTAAACGGTCTGCTCGATGCTCGTCCAGGCGTTGACGTTTTCGCCGAACTTCACGCCGTTGTGCTCCATGTAGTTAAGGAGTGCCTTGCCGGGGAAGTTGACGGTGCCGTTGAAGGCCATGTGCTCAAGAAAGTGGGCCAGACCTTGCTGGTCGTCTTCTTCAAGGATGGAACCGACCTTCTGCGCGATGTAGAAGTTGGCACGTTGGGCGGGTTTCTCGTTGTGACGGATGTAGTAGGTCAATCCGTTTTCCAATTTGCCTCTTCTGACGTTCTGGTCGAAGGGCACCGGCATGGTTTGCTGGGCGAGCATGGTCGCGCTCAGGGCAAACATTGCCAAAAGGGTTAGTGTTAGCTTTTTCATTTTGATTTGTATTTGTTGTTAAACTGTTTATGTCTGTATTTTTTGTCACAAAACATTCAAAACTTACAAAACCATTTTTACAGCATGGAAAGTCGCCAACCGGCTCCTTTCCTGCGGCGACACGGTTGTGGAGCCGCATTTGATGTTTCTTGGGTTTTGCATGTTTTGTGGGTTTTGTGATTAAAATAAATGTACTACATATTTCTCTATAAAATACTCTTCTTTAAACCATTTGCTAATAATGGCTTTCTTGTATCTCCAATAACGGTTCAATGCCTTAAACTCTTCCGTCAGGTCGCCGCCTTTCAGGTAAAGGATGCCGCCAGCTTCTGCGTCACCTCGGATTCTCAGTTTGTTTCCCACAAGATTAGCAATCTCAGGTAAGGTCATCACTGCACGACCGGTAATCACATCGAACTTGTCCTTGACTTCTTCGGCACGTTTCTGTTCGGCCACCACGTTTTCCAAACCAATGGTCTCCTTCACGGCGTTCACCACCTTGATTTTCTTGCCTGTTCCGTCGATGAGGTAAAACTCGGTTTGAGGAAACATAATAGCCAATGGAATGCCAGGGAAGCCGCCACCTGTGCCCAAGTCCATGACCTTCATGCCAGGCAGCAGCTCGAAGTATTTGGCGATGGCCAACGAATGCAACACATGGTGCTCATAGAAGTGCTCCATGTCCTTGCGGGAGATGACATTGATTTTGCTGTTCCAGTCCAAATATAAGTCTTTCAGTTGGTTATACTGTTCCTTCTGCTTGTCGCTCAGCTCAGGGAAATATTTGAAAAGGCTGGTTGTGTCCATAGATTTGCAAAAATTGGCTTCAAAGATAGTGCTTTTTTCGGAGTTGAAGCGATTTTATTTTAGTTTTATACGATTTTGGTGGGTTTTTCGTTCTTTGGATATGAGGAAATTGTATTTGTTTTTGTTTTTAGCGTTGCCGATAACTTTGACGGCCCAACGCATCACACCCGAAGAATACATCCAGACCTATAAGGACATCGCTATTCGCGAGATGAAGACCCACAAAATTCCCGCGTCTATCACCTTGGCGCAAGGTCTTTTGGAGTCGGGAGCAGGCAACAGTTCCTTGGCGCGGAATGCGAAGAACCACTTCGGCATCAAGTGCCACAAGGGCTGGGAAGGCGACACTTATTATATGGACGACGACGCGAAGAACGAATGTTTCCGCAAATACGACAATGTGGAGGACTCGTTTCGCGACCATTCCGAGTTTCTTGCCACGAGAAGCCGTTATTCTGCCCTTTTCGACCTCGACATCACCGATTACGAAGGCTGGGCCAAGGGCTTGAAGGCGGCAGGCTATGCCACCAACCCGAAATATGCCCAATTGCTTATCGACCGCATCAACCTCTACGACCTGACCCAATACGACCAAATCGCCCTCGGCCTATTAGCAGAGAACGAGGTGGAACCCATCGACCCGAAAGCCGACGAGTATTTTGAATTGGCCTATTCGCCAGTTGACAAATCGGTGTTTCCTTTAGTCGACATGACTCCTGAAAAGCGTTTCATCTATGAAAACAACAAGGTGCGTTTCATTTTCGCCAAAGAAGGTGAGACACCCGAAAGCATGGCGAAGGCTCTCGGCATCAAGTTCAAGCGCTTCTGCGAATACAACTGCCTGAAGCATCCCGAAGAGGTGGTCTTCCATAGCGGTGATGTGGTGTATCTATCGAAGTTAAGAAACAGTAATTGGAAGGCGAAGAAATACACAGTCCAGGAAGGCGAAACCCTTCGTGATGTGGCCTTACGCTTCGCTGTGAAGCCTGAAAAGATCTTGAAAAAGAATGGCATGAAGGAAGGTGACCGCATCAGCAAAGGACAAGTGCTTTGGCTGAGATAAAGGAATCTCTAAAGTTCCTCCTTTAAATATTTCCCTGTATAACTTTCATTGCACTTGGCCACCTCCTCTGGTGTGCCTTGGCAGACGATGCGCCCGCCACGGTCGCCGCCCTCAGGCCCCATGTCAATGACATAATCCGCCATCTTGATGACATCCATGTTGTGCTCGATGATGAGGACGGTGTTGCCTTTGTCGACGAGCTTGTTCAGCACGTTCATCAGCACCTTAATATCTTCGAAATGTAAGCCGGTGGTAGGCTCGTCCAAAACGTAAAGCGTCTTGCCTGTATCGCGCTTGGCCAACTCGGTGGCCAGCTTCACGCGTTGTGCCTCGCCGCCCGATATGGTAGTGGAGGCCTGTCCTAAGGTCAGATAACCTAAGCCGACATCTTTCAAGGTCTTGATTTTCTGGATGATGTTCGGGATGTTCTCGAAAAACTCCACCGCTTCATTGATGGTCATGTTGAGTACATCATTGATGGACTTGCCTTTGTAGCGCACCTCCAAGGTCTCGCGGTTGTAGCGTTTGCCTTGGCATTCCTCGCACATCACTGACACATCGGGCAGGAAATTCATCTCGATAACACGCAGACCCGCGCCCTTGCAGGCTTCGCAGCGACCGCCTTTCACATTGAAGGAAAAACGCCCCGCCTTGTAGTTACGGATTTTCGATTCGGGCAACTCGCCGTAAAGTTTGCGGATGTCGTCGAAGACTTTTGTGTAAGTGGCTGGGTTGGAGCGCGGTGTACGTCCAATCGGTGCTTGGTCAATTTGGATGATTTTGTCGATTTTCTCTAAACCCTCGATGCTATCGTAGGGTAGTGGCTCCTTCACCGAACGGTAAAATTTCTGGCTGAGGATGGGGGAGAGGGTCTCATTGATTAAGGTGGACTTGCCCGATCCGCTCACACCTGTCACGCAGACCATCACGCCGAGGGGCAGCTGTAAATCCACATTCTTCAGGTTGTGGCCTTTCGCGCCTTTGATGGTGAGGAAATCGCCTTCCAAAGGTTTGCGTCGCGTCTTCGGCACCTCGATTTGGCGTAGGCCGTTGAGGTAGTCGCAGGTGATGGAGTGGCCATCTTTCACCTTGTCGGGTGTGCCAGCAAAGACCACTTCTCCGCCGTGACGACCCGCTCCAGGACCGATGTCAACAAGGTAATCCGCACTGAGCATGGTCTCTTTGTCGTGTTCCACCACAATAACGGAATTGCCGATGTCACGCAGCTCTTTCAGAGACTCGATAAGGCGTTGGTTATCGCGCTGGTGCAGACCGATGCTGGGCTCGTCCAAAATGTACAAAACTCCTGTCAGTTGCGACCCGATTTGCGTAGCCAAGCGGATGCGTTGGGCTTCGCCGCCCGAAAGTGAGGATGCCGGACGGTTCATGTTCAAATAGTCGATGCCGATGTCCAAAAGGAAATGCACACGCTTGTGGATTTCGCGCAGGATTTCCTTCGCGATGTCGTTTTGTCTTTCAGTGAGTTTGCTCGGTAGATCGTCTATCCATTTGCCGAGGCTGAGCGTGTCCATGTTGGCCACTTCGGCGATGTTTTTTCCGTCAATGCGGAACCACTGCGCTTCTTTCTTAAGTCTGGTGCCTCCACAGACAGGGCAGGCCACATGGTTCATAAACGAGCCAGCCCAGCGTGCGATGGCTGCTGAGGCTTCCTCGTTGTTCTGGTCTTCGATGAAGTTGATGATGCCCTCGAAGTTGATTTTGTAGGTCGAGGTGATGCCGAGTGTCTCGCGTTTCACCTCAAAGGTCTCGTTGGTACCGTATAGGATGACGTCCAAGGCCTCGTCGGAAAAATCTTTCAGTGGCGTGTCCAAGGTGTAGCCGTATTTCAGGCCGATGGCTTCCAACTGCTTGAAAATCCAGCTCCCAGCCTTGTATTCACCCGCTGGAGCCAGACCGCCTTTGCGGAGGCTCAGGTTGGGGTTGGGGATGAGTTTCTCCTTGTCGACAACGGCGATTTCGCCCAAACCGTTGCATTTGGGGCAGGCGCCGTAGGGTGAGTTGAACGAGAAGGTGTTGGGCTCGGGGTCTTCGTAGGAGAGGCCTGTGGAAGGACACATCAGCAGGCGGCTGTAGTAACGCAGTTGTTCCGTGTCGTTGTCTAAAACCATCAGCAAGCCTTTTCCGTAGCGGAAGGCGGTCTGCACCGACTTCTTGATGCGGCTGAGGCTGTCCTCGTGCACTTCAATGCGGTCGATGACGATTTCGATGTCGTGGGTCTTGTATCGGTCCACCATCATCCCGAACTCGATTTCGCGCATCATGCCATCCACGCGAACCCTTGTAAATCCCGCCTGTCGGATATGCTCGAACAGTTCCCGATAATGACCTTTACGACCTCTGACGGAAGGTGCTAAGATGTTAATACGCTTGCCTTGGAATTCTTTAAGTATCAAGTCGGTGATTTGTTCCTCGGTGTAACGCACCATCTTCTCGCCAGTGTTGTAGGAATAGGCCTCGCCAATGCGGGCGTAAAGCAAACGCAGGAAGTCATAAATCTCGGTGATGGTGCCCACGGTGGAGCGCGGATTTTTGTTCACGGACTTCTGCTCAATGGAAATCACAGGACTCAAGCCTGTAATCTTGTCCACATCGGGGCGTTCCATGTTGCCGATGAACTGCCGCGCGTATGCCGAAAAGCTCTCCATGTAACGGCGTTGTCCTTCGGCATAAATCGTGTCGAACGCCAACGACGACTTACCGCTTCCGCTGATGCCCGTGACGACCACTAAGGCATTGCGTGGAATCGAAAGGTCGATGTTCTTCAGGTTGTTCTCCCGCGCACCGAGGATTTCTAAGGTTTTATCTTCGCTGAATTCGTTCATTTTTCAGGTTGTATGATTTCCCAAAAACCGCCTTTGTCAGGGCCAACGCGACGGAGATATTTGCCTCGCATGGCTTCGATGTTCCGTGATACGGCTGACGGATGAATTCCTAAAACATCTGATAATTCGGTCTTTGTAATATATGGGTCGTCCATCATCAATCGAAGAATTGATATTTTGTTTTCTGTCAACTTTTCACCTCTTGAAAGGGCTTTTTCTATCACCTTTTCTATCAACTTCTGCTGTTTTTCTGTCACCTTTTCTATCACCTTTTCTGGCAACCTAATGTTTCTTTCTGTTCGGTTTTCTGTTCGGTTTTCTCTTGTTCTTTCTTTCACATTATCAGTTACTTTATCATTGTTTTCTCGTAACCAAATGCTGTTTTCTGTTCGGTTTTCTGTTCGGTTTCTAGTCGCTTTTTCAGTTACTTTTTCAGTTACTTTTTCTGCTACTTTTCCAGTTACTTTTTCTGCTACTTTTTCAGTTACTTTTTCTGCTACCTCAACAAACTTCGGTACCGTCACTTTTAGGATAAAGTCGTCAGTACGGTACGATAAAGCTGAAGTGCTGTTGGCTTCCAATTCGCGATACATTCTATCCACACCTTCGCCGTATTCCTTGACATAATGATAGGTTTTCAGGAAGGCCGCTATTTTTGGGTTGCGTGAAAAATGTGTGTTGCGGATGTTGCTCGGTTTTACCATTCCCGGAAGTTTTCCTGGGCTCTCGAACACAATGCGGTCGTCGAACATCTTGATTTGAATCTCTGTCCCCTTGATGTTGTACGCCCTGTGACAACAGGCATTCACTATCATTTCTTGAATTACGAACTTCGGATAGTCGCGCCGTGTCACGAATTTGCCCGCCTGACCGAGATAGGTATGTTCAGCCACTTGAGTCTCAAGGTATTCAATAGTTTTTTCTACTTGATTGAGGATAGTTCCTTCGAAAATGACATCCTTGATAACATTCATTTCCGTTCCCACTCTCTCATCGACTCCGTTGTAACGGATAAACCGAGTGCGGGCGCGAGGGAAGAAAAGTTGAGGATTCTTTCCGAATAGTAGCATACAGGCCGTGCTGACTTCTTCTTCTCCTTTCTTGTTGGTGGTGAGGAAATGATTGTTCTCCCGCAAATACTGAAGTGGTGATTTGCTGTAATCCAATAGTTTGGCATATCTGGCAACGGCATCTAAATCAATGTCGTCGATGGTGGCTCCATACACAGCTGTGTCTTCAAAATAGCGTTCGCCTTTGTCATACATCAATTGCACACGTTCGTCAAAGGTCAGTTTGCGGCTTTTATCGCCCACACGCATATAAGCCTCATCTGCTTGGTTGGTGTGTAAGCTGGGGCTGGCGGGAATGTCCATCAATAAGATACGGTTTTCGTTTCCTTCGTTGTCCGTGCAAGTTATATAGTTACAAGTGACTGACACGGAAGGATTACAGAAATCGAACGGCACCCTCAGTAACTCATTCAGTTTTCTGGCATATTGATCAACGCCTTCAATTTTCCGAGTCTTGTCTGATACTCCAATGGCAATCGTACCGCCGTCTGCATTGGCGAAGGCCACAATGGGCACCGCCAAAGCCTTCGGATCAACCTGAATGCTCTTGCAGTCAAAAGTTTGGTCTTCCTTGCGAGTGGTTATTTCTTGTAGGGTCAGCATCGTCCTTGTTTAATCAAGCTGCAAAGTTACGTAATTTTTGTGAGGTGATGTTAAGAATGAATTTTTGATTTGCCGAATGGAAGAAACTATAGAGTATGAAAAAGAGAATGCAACACCCATTTTTTTCAAAAGAAGAGTTGTCTTTACTCAAAACTCAAATCGGATATTCTTCAAGTACGCCCGCTGTTGCTTCAGCAATGTATTCAGCAAGAAGCCGTTTCAAATCGTTATTGGAAATGTCCAATTGCTGCATAGGGCCTCTTTTGGGATAGATGTCGAGAAAGACCACCTTTTCGGAAATCCTCGAAACCAAATAGATGAGGCGATAGCCATCAGCACGCGAAAGGCGGTTTTTGTGGTCGGGAAGACGCAATTTTATGAGCAACGCGTCATTCTGCATCAGTATCATGTCGCGATTGTTTCTGATTTGGCTGATGCTAACATTGGTGAATGCGCTTTTGATTTCATCCGAAGCACCGCTATAGACACCTTTTTTGTATTCGACGAGTGCTTTCAGTCTCCCTCGGAATGATGTTATGGTTTGGAATCGGATCATGCCTGAAGCAATAAAGAGGCTTGTGCCATCAGGTCTTGCATTTCACGGTCATGTGGAAGTGCTACCCGAAAGGCGGCAAGGTCGTGGTTGATTTCCGAAAGCAGCATGTAGTTCCGTTTGAGAGAAGCCGTTTCTTCGCTTATTTCCAAGGATTTTGGCAGACGCTGACAAGAACTGACCAGCCCCTTCAATGTTTCGATGAGTAGTGAAAGTTGGCCACCAAAGACCTCATAATCTGCTTCGGTAACCGTTGGATATTGCTCGTATAGTGAAACATACAGCTTATACAAATCTGCATTAAGCCTTGCAAGTTGGGTGGTATGATAGTTCGTCTTGTCAACTGCATCAAGTCTGTGGTTGTAAGCTCTGCGACTCAAACGAGTGACATTCTGATGTATCGCTGTTGTCTGACACATGGTTTTGTCTCCTTTCAAAAAGCAAAATTACACAATTTCCGTTGATTCGCCGAAGTTTTGAGAATTATTAATTGAATAGAGAAAAATGGTCATCCCTACTCACTTCTCATTTGACCGTGTGTCTTAGCATAATCTCCCGTCGGAATCTTAATCTCATAACTGTTGCCCGCCGAAATTGTCAGTGAATTGCTGCGCAGCCATGGGTTGAAGTATTTTAGCATCTTGTAGTTCGTTCCTTGCTCGTAGGCAAACTGAATCAGGTCGGGGATGCTTTCGGTGACGGTGACGGTCTTGGTCTCAAAAGGTCTGTACCAGCCGTTGTCGCCGATTTGGAAACCGTATTTCTCAGGGTTCTCGGTGATGAGTTTTAAAGCCAAAATGCGGTAAACGTAACGTTGCGTCTCTTCGGGCAGCAGCATGTCAAAATAGGAATCCACACGTTGTTCTTCCATTGTCCTTGATATGCGTCCGTTGCCACAATTGAAGGCCGCCGCCGCCGAAATCCAGCTGCCGAACTTGCGGTAAGACTCTTTCAGGTACTTGCAAGCTGCCACGGTTTCTTTCTCCACATTGTAGCGCATGTCGACTTGCTTGTTGATTTCCAAACCGTATTCCTTGCCTGTGCTTTCAAGAAATTGCCAGAAACCGGTCGCTTTTGACGGTGAAACCGCATTAGTCAGCTCGCTCTCAATCATGGCCAAATACTTGAAGTCTTCGGGCAAGCCGTATTGTTCCATGATGGGCTCCATGACGGGGAACCATCGGGTGGTGCGCTTCAGCTGCATGATGGTGGTGGAATGCCGGTACGTGTTGATAATCAACTCCCTTTCCAACCTCTCGCGGACATAGAACAAGTCCAACGGTACCTTTTCGCCGCAGAAGTACAGGGTATTTGGCAACTCGATGTCGTGTGTGATGTGGTCGATCTGGTCGAAAGAAAGGAACTCTCTTTCAGTGCCTTCGTATTCTTCTAACTGCTCGTCATTGGATTGTGCTGGCAAAAGAGTGATAGCTGCGGTCACACCTATTAATATAATAGCCATGCCGCAAGCCAAGAGGAGGTTTCTTGTTCTCATATTTTGGATTTCAAATTTCAATATTTCAGATTTTCAGGAACACGGATTTCACGGATTCAACGGATGTCTTTTTGGATGATCTTCTGATATTCCCGAAATTTGCGGCTCGCCGCAAAAATCCGATAAATCCGTGTTATCCGTGTTCATAAATAACTTCGTGTTCAAAACGGTGTGACAAACTCCCGAAACATCGGCGAGACCTTGTCCTTTTCCGACAAAATCGGGCTCTCGATGTCCCAATCGATGTTCAGGTCTGGGTCGTTCCAACGAATGCTGCCTTCAGATGCTTTGTTGTAGACATTGGTGCACTTGTAGGTAAACACGGATTGGTCTTCAAGACAAACAAACCCATGCGCGAAGCCTTCAGGAATCCAGTACATGAACTTGTTGCCTTCGGTCAGCACCACCGACTCCCACTGTCCGTAGGTAGGTGAACCTTTCCTAATATCGACTGCCACATCCATGACGGCACCTTTCACCACACGCACCAATTTGCCTTGCGCAAAAGGTGGTTTCTGGAAATGCAGCCCGCGCAACACACCTTTCATCGACTGCGATTCATTGTCCTGCACAAAGGTCATGTCAAGGCCATGTTCCAAAAAACGCTGTTGGTTATAACTCTCGAAGAAATAGCCGCGCTCGTCCTGAAACACATCAGGCTTGATTATCAGGAGGTCTTTTATCTTGGTTTCGATGATTTCCATTGTTTCAGTTATTCAGTTGTTCAGTTGTTCAATTGTTCAGTTATTAGTTGCTGGAATTTTTTGTTATGCTGTTGAAGATTTTGTTTAGTTCTTGACACTTGTCGTTGATGTCGTCGTATTCGGATCTTGTCAAATAATCTGTCCTGTAAAGAAGTTTTAGCCAATATCCTGTTTCGGCACATTCTTTCAGTGATATGTATATTTTAGCGACAAAATCTCTATGGCTGATGCCATTTTGTGCTTCAACAAGATTCGCACCGATACTTGTCCCGCTTCTAAGCAGTTGCTTTGATAAAACATATTCTTTCTTATCCTCACAAAGATGTTTAATTGTGTTTACAATGTCAACTGCAAAATCCAAACACTTCTCTCTAATGAAATCTCCAAAGTTTTCCATAATTCTTTCCTCTTTTAACTCATAACTGAACAACTGAACAACTCCCAACTATTAACTCTTAACTTGTAACTTTTTAAAGATGTACACACTCCTCAAACGCCGCCGCAGCTGCCTCCATAATGCCCTCCGACATGGTGGGGTGGGGGAACACGGCATGGATGATGTCTTCGCCCTTGGCACCCAACTCGCGGCAGAGCACAGCGGCAGCCACCATCTCGGTGACGTTGTCGCCGACCATGTGGCAGCCTAACCAGTCGCCAGTCTTGGCATCGAAGACGACCTTGATGAAACCATCGCGGTTGCCGGCAGCGGTGGCCTTGCCCGAAGCGGTGAAGGGGAACTTGCCAATCTTCACCTCATAACCGGCGGCGATGGCTTTAGCTTCGCTCAAGCCGACGGAGGCGATTTCAGGTGTGGTGTAGGTGCAGCCAGGAATGTTGGCGTAATTCAGCGGTTTGGGATTGAGGCCACAAAGCTTTTCCACGCAAATGGTGGCTTCATGGTCGGCTTTGTGGGCTAAGGCAGGACCGTGTACAATGTCACCGATGGCATATATGCCCGGTACATTGGTGCGATACCATTCGTCCACGTTGACCTTGCCGCGCTCGGTGCTGATGCCGAGCTCCTCAAGACCAAGGTTGTCGATGTTGGTCTGCACACCAACGGCAGACAAAACGATATCAGCTTCCACGGTCTTTTCGCCCTTCTTGGTGCTGATCGTGCAGATGCACTTCTCGCCAGTGGTGTCGACATGCGTCACCGAGGCATCGGTCATCACGGTCATCTTCAGTTTCTTGAAGGCGCGCTCCACTTGCTTGGAGACTTCCTCGTCCTCGTTCGGGACCACGTTGGGCAGGAACTCCACCAAAGTGACTTTCACACCCATCGAGGTGAAGAAGAAAGCAAACTCCGAGCCGATGGCACCCGAACCGACCACCACCATGCTCTCAGGCAGTTTGTCCAAAACAAGGGCTTGACGGTAGCCGATGATTTTCTTGCCGTCGATGGGCAGGGCGGGCAGTTCGCGCACGCGGGAGCCGGTGGCCAGGATGATGTGGTCAGCCTCGTAAAGGGTCTTGTTGCCTTCCGCATCGGTCACTTCCACTTGTTTGTCGGCGGTCAGTTTGCCGTAGCCGGCGATAATGTCCACATTGTTCTTCTTGAGCAGGTACTGTACGCCTTTGCTCATGGTGTCTGCCACGCCGCGGCTGCGGGCCACGACCGCTTCCATGTCGGGTTTCACTTCGCCTTCCACCTTGATGCCGTAGTTCTCGGCATGATTAATATAGGTGTAGACCTGCGCGCTCTTCAGCAGGGCTTTGGTGGGGATGCAGCCCCAGTTGAGGCAGATGCCGCCCACTTCGGCCTTCTCGACCACGGCGGTCTTCTTACCCAATTGTGATGCTCTGATGGCAGCCACATAGCCTCCCGGGCCGCTGCCGATAACGATGACGTCGTATTTCATATTCAAAGATTTAATGATTTAATATTCAAAGATTTAAGATTCAAGATTTAAGGCTTTGCTCCCACACGAGCTTCGCGTCATTGACTCCATCGAATCTTCGATTTACGAGGGACGAAGCAATCTAGAAGCATCCTTCAATTAAGCCGCGAAATTACGAAAAATTCTGCATAGGCAACTAATTGGAAATATCGAATAGTTCAAAAAATGAATTCTTTTCCAATACAATACTGTTGTTTTTCTTTCGTTTCAAGAAATGAACTTAACAATAAAAACACAGAGCTATGAAGCACAAATTTTTGATTTTTACGGTTCTTTCTTTGCCGTTGCTTTTTATGAGTTGTAATAAGGATAATTCGGACACTCCCATTAGCGAAGGAAAGTACAAAGGAACATTTACAGTAACTTACAATTCTGGTAAACAATCAGGTCGAACAACGTTAGTTTTGGAAAACAGAAAGTATTCTTGTACTGGTAATTCAAATAGGATTCCCGCTGGTGGTTCTGGGACTTATTCCTTTGACAATGGAAAAATTACTTTTACAGATGAGAATATGTGGACTTGCGACTTTGATGGGAATCTTATTCTGGAGGGGCAGTATGATTACCAATGTAATGGCAGGAATCTGAAAATCTCTGCTGATAAAAATGGTGTCGGGCATTACGAATATAATCTTGTAAAGCAATAAACGGCATTTGTGCTTTATTAGTAAATCAAACTTTGTTTCGGGCGAAATCTAACCAAAATCAGGTGGATTTCGCCCGAAATGTTTTCCTGTCGCCCCGCTGGGGCATTGCTGCGAGGGTTTCACCCCCGCATGACATCGGGTCGTCTCTTCAAGACTTGGATGGGAACCCTGCAAGGGTGACCCGATGAGAGGCGGGCGGTGCTAACCCTCGCCTCATAAATTTGCAGCATAAAGTTTCATTTAATTCCATCAAATTCATGTGTGGGAATCAAAAAAAGTTGTATTTTTGTCCCACTTTTATGAAATAATTGGGACAGAATTTAATATGGATTTCGGTGAAAGGAAGTGTTCAAAATATTATAAATGAACGGATTATACAAAGTAAAAAAGGCGTTTTTTTCTTTGGCCAAGACTTTTCGGATGTCGGAACACCCGAAGCCGTAAAGAAGGCGTTGCAGCGTTTGGAAGCGGTTGGCACGCTCGTTCGGATTGCTTCCGGGATTTATTATTATCCAAAAGTCGATACGGAATTTGGCCTTGGTGTATTGTATCCGTCTATGTTGGAAATTGCAGAAGCGATTGCCCAACGCGATAGGGCGACAATCGTCCCTACAGGTTCCTATGCTCTTAATATGCTTGGCCTGTCCGAACAAGTGCCTGCCAATGTGGTTTTCTATACGACGGGTTCAACGCGCCGCGTTCCAATAGGAGAAGGGAGAGGAATACAGTTTATTCACACATCTTCGTCGAAAAAATTGGCTTATCAATCGCGTCTGATGATGCTGATCGTTGCTGCAATCCGAGAGATTGGAAAGGAACAACTGACGAAGGAACACCTTTCAGTAATAAAAGAACATTTGGCTCATGTGAGTCAAGAGGAATACAAACACGATATACAACTTGCACCTGCTTGGGTGCGTCAATTGTTATATGAGCTATGAAGTTTTCAGCCTTATCCGACGATGTCAAACGAGAGTTTGTCAACCAAGT
>Ga0310696_10003496_pt1 | contig 19592 bp, 14 predicted proteins | sample AusTroGonzalo_MG_4_FD_203885 | JGI IMG/M metagenome (GOLD analysis project Ga0310696, IMG submission 203885) | Bovine rumen microbial communities from tropical cattle in Woodstock, Queensland, Australia - Gonzalo_02 (v2) (version 2) | ecosystem: Host-associated > Mammals > Digestive system >... | reverse complement strand
TTATGTTGCTAACGCTATCGGAGTTGTTCTGATTGCCGTTCTGATTGTGTGCAACTTGTGGCGATTTCAAACGGGAAATCGGTCGGATCGAGACTTGTTGATGATGATGTTTCTTGCATTGACAAGTTGCATTGCCGATCCGATTGCCTATGCTATGAAAGGGTTGCCGGGCGCATTGCCTAAAATTACGGTCTATGCGACAAGTACGTGGCTTTTTGCGGCGAATATGCTTGCGTGCTTCTTTTGGGTACGTTTCTTGGCTTTCCATTTGAATGGCGGAATATCGCATCGCTCAAAAATTGTAATTAATTCGGTTGTTGTCTTTGGGCTTATCTTACTTGTAATAAACCTTTTTACGCCTATCGTGTTCAATATCGATGAGAATAACCTTTATTCAAGAAGCTATTTCTATTTCGCTTTTTTCATGATAGACTATATGCTAGTCCTTTATAGCATATTGACTTATTTTAAGGCAAAGGCGAACGGCGGATTCCTCAAGTTTTTCCCGATATGGGTTTACATTGGACCGATTTTTATTGGAGGCCTGGTTCAGTCGGTCTTCTATGGAATTTCGATAACTTCTACAAGTATTGCAATATCTATTGCGGGGGTTCTTGCAAGTCTCCAGAACGAGATGATTTATCATGACCAGCTGACGGGAATTTTTAACCGTTCGTATTTGAACTATTTGCTGACAAAGTTTACGGAACGCCCTAAGTGGCGTATTACGGGCATCATGATAGATCTGAACGGTTTCAAACGCATTAATGACGAATTTGGACATGCTGTGGGGGATGATGCGCTGGTGATGTCCGCGCGAATCCTTAAGTCGGCGGTAGGCAATGCGGGGAGCGTTATTCGCTATGCGGGCGATGAATTTATTATTTTGTTGAATACGCAGGATAATTCTGCTATTGACAGTTGCGTTGCGAAAATTCGGGATTCCTTTGATAAATTTAATAAGAGCGAGTCAAAACCTTATGTGCTTTCGGTATCTATGGGAACCCATAAATTCAACACGAAGACGGAAGATATGGATTCGTTCATAAATGCTGTCGATGAACGCATGTACGAGGATAAGAAAGCTTTTTATGCCGCTCATGCCGAAATGAATCGCCGTAAGCGGTAATTGATCGAGAGGCGTAAGCCTCTCTTTTTCTATCTTTCCGCCGTATGAAATTTGAAGAACTTCCTTTGGCAAATCCGTTGCAGCGGGCTGTCCGCGCTGTTGGTTACGAAACCCCGACTCCGATTCAAGAACGTTCCATCCCGAGCCTGCTCGAAGGCAAGGATCTTTTGGGAATCGCTCAGACGGGTACCGGAAAGACGGCTGCGTTTGCTCTCCCGATTTTGCAGCGCCTTTTGGATTCCGGGAAGTTCCGTTCGCCTAAAACTTGCCGTGCGTTGATTTTGTTGCCGACGCGAGAGCTTGCGATTCAGGTGGAAGACTGTTTTAAGGAATATGCGCAGTTCACGGCGATTTCGACGGCTTGCATTTTTGGTGGCGTGAACGACAATCCGCAAAAGCAAAAACTTATTCGCGGTGCCGATGTGCTTGTTGCCACTCCGGGACGTTTGCTGGATTTGATTGGTCAAAAGGCTGTGTCGCTCAAGAAACTTGAATTTTTTGTTCTTGATGAAGCCGACCGCATGCTGGACATGGGCTTTATCCATGATATTCGCAAGGTCGTAGCGATGCTTCCGCAAGACCGGCAGAATTTGTTCTTTAGCGCCACGATGCCGGAGGAAATTTCAAAACTTGCTGCGACGATTCTGCGCCCGAATCCGGTGCGTGTTGAAGTCGCTCCGCAGAGCACTCCGATTGAACGCATCCGTCAGGAACTTTACCGCATTGACAAACGCCGTAAGGGGGCTCTCCTCAAGGAACTTTTGGCGGAACATCCTGAAATGAAAAAGGTGCTTGTGTTCTGCCGTACAAAGCATGGTGCCGATAAAATTGTGCGCGTTCTTGAAAAGGCGGGTATCAAGTGTGCCGCCATTCACGGGAACAAGAGCCAGAACCGCCGTCAAGAAGCTCTTGGAAATTTCAAGTGCGAACAAATTCGAGTGCTTGTGGCGACAGACATTGCGGCACGTGGCATTGACGTGGACGATGTGAGCCACGTATTCAATTATGATTTGCCGAATGAACATGAAACGTTCGTGCATCGCATTGGCCGTACGGCGCGTGCAGGCAAGGAAGGCGTTGCCATTTCGTTTTGCTCTCCGGACGAGGAATCCGATTTGCGCGGAATTGAAAAGCTTACCCGCGTGAAAATCCCGGAAGGCGACCAGAGTATTTACGAGAAGCTCCCGCCTCCGCAAAAGGAAACTGCCGAAAGCATGATGCGTAATTCTCGCGGTCGCATGTCTCGCGAAGAAGCGCAGGCCCGTGCTGCGGAAACCCGCAATAAACAAGGTTCGCATAAGGATAATCGCGGTTCTCGTGGTCGCAAGGACAACCGCAATGAAAATCGCGAGAACACCCGTCGTGCAAATGTGGAAAATCAGCAGAATCTGGTGCCGCAGCATTCCAGTGCGCCGCGCAATCTCGAGCAGACTTCACGCAAAGTTGTTCAAAACGTAAACGCACAAAACGCTCCGTCCGACAACACCCCGAATCCGCAAAACGGTGGTCGCCGTCATCGCCGTAACCGCCCGGGTTCCCGCGCTCGCCGCCGCATGCGCGAATCGCAATCTCAACAGCAGTAAAACTCGCTCGCGGGAAACGCCCGCTCATCTCGCCTTTACGATGTCGCCCCGACCGCAGTGCTCTTTGACCACTTAGAGCTTTGACGCTTTGCGTCAGCATCTTCGGCTCAATCATGACAGTCTGCAAGCGGTCAGTCGTGACACTCGCCTTGAATGCTCCTAGCTCTTACGTGGTCATGATCCGCGAATGGGGGCGGAGCTTCCTTTCCCTATTGAAATAAAACTATTCTACAATACGTTTGTATTGTGAAAAATTAGTGAAATTTTATAAAAATCAATAAAATTGATAAAATCTGATAAAAATCAACAATTTGTATTGTAAAACTATTGCGTTTTTAAAAATTAATTGTATATTTGTTTTTGAGAGTGAATTGGGCGTGTGAAATCTCCAATTCAAAATAAGGGAGGAAAAATGAGAGAAATCCTGGAATATACGAGCTACCGCCAGTATATTGCGGACTACTACGCCGATAAAAAGGCGAAATCCGCATTCACCTGGCAGACGTTCGCTACCGAGGCCGGCTTTTCTTCGCGTGTTTATCTGAAATACGTGAGCGAAGGCCGCTTTAATCTGAGCGATTCGGCGACAGTCCGCGTGGCAGATGCAATGCGCCTTGCCGATTACGAGAAAGAATATTTTGCGGAAATGGTCAAGTTCGACCACGCAAAAACGGATGCCGAAAAAAAGATCGTTTTCAATAAAATGCTTGCGATTGCAGATGCCCACAAGGCTAAAATTTTGGAAGGCGATGCGTTCCGCTTCTTTGAAAGCTGGAAAAATCCGGTCATCCGTGAACTCGCACCATCGATGCCTGGGGCAAAACCACTCGCGCTTGCGCATGCCTGCCGCCCGGAAATCACCGCCGCCGAAGTCAGCGATGTGCTGAATTTCCTTGTCAAAGGAGGCTTCCTTGAAAAAAACGACGAAGGCAATTACGTACAAACGGAAAAATCCTTGACGACGGGCCCCATGGGGGTAACGCCGGTCGCTGTCCGCACAATGCACCGCCAAATGGGCGAACTTGCTCTTGAGGCAATTGAAGGTGTCGCTCAGGACAAGCGAAATTTCTCTGGTGTCACGTTTGGCATAACGAAAGAAGGCTACGATGAAATTGTGCAAGAAATTGCCGATTGCCGTAAAAAAGTTGTTGCCATTGCTCGGAAAAACGCCGCCACTGACGAAGTCTATCGTCTAAACATGCAGCTTTTCCCGCTGACACAAAAACAAGATTTAAAAAAGTAGAGTTGGAGGAACCCATGAATTATTCAAAGATTAGTGGACAACCAGTCTGCAAAATGGCGATGCTGCTCGCCTTTATGTTCGCAGCGTGCTCGGAAACAGATTCGGTAAACAATTTTGCCGGCGGTACCGTTGAAGAAACGGGTGTCTATGCCTTGGTTGGACAAGTTGGCGATATCTACCCCAAATTGTTGCAAATAGTCGATTCTACAGAATCAGGGAATGGTGAGTTTCAGACGGTTGGTAATTCCGTTTATGCCAATAAAGGTACCGTTGTAACTGTTTATGAACTTGATTCGTTGACTTTAGAAAAAACGGGGCGTTTCTTTGCGGATACTGTAGATAACGATAGTGGATATTTTGCGTTTGATCAGCTTGCATTGTCCAGTCCGTATGTGCTGATTGAAACGCTTGACTCTTGCTATACAAAACATTGCGATGAACGAGGCTTGCAATATTATTATGCCAATGTTGTTCAAGATAGTTCCGTTAAATATTTGAATGAGCAGATCGCTATTGTGGATTTGCGTAAGATGAAGGAATTAAGCGTAAATTCGTTGACTACGGAAAAAATTTCATTAGTGCAACAATATTTTTCCGAAGGTATGTCTTTTACGGCTGCAAGTAAAAAGGCAGAGGAAGATATCCTTGAAAGTCTTGGCGTTTATGAAAATTTGGGAAGTTTTGAATCCTTGAATGCGGATGAGTCGGAACTGCCTTATATTGTTGTGTTGAAACAGCAGTCTCTTTATTTCAAAGAATTTCCTCGCTTTGACCGTTTTCTTTTTGATTGGAAAGGCAATTTTGTTTATGCTCCGCAGTCGTCGTTTGCTGCGTTTGGAAATGAGATTGAACAAAGCTATTTAAATACAATTAAAATGTATAACTATCTAGTTGAGTTTATCGCACATGATGCAAATCTGGGAAAGTGCGATGAATCGCGAGAGGATGAGACGAGCTTCTTGAAGATTGGATCTCGCTTTGAATTGCCTTTGGTTTGCCGTTCTGGAAAATGGCAAGATGGATTTAAGAAGATGGACTATACTAAAGGTGAAATGGTCGATAGCCGTGATGGACAAAAATACAAAACCGTTACCTATAATTTTGGAAAGGTCTCGCAAACTTGGATGGCTGAAAATCTGAATTTCAAAGATGCCGAGCCTTCAAAATGCTGGAAGTATGATCCTGATTGTCAATATGGCCGTCTTTATGATTGGGGCGTGGCCATGGATGTCGATAATGGTGCTGCTAGATTGATTGGCTTGGATACGCGTTCAAATGATACGGTTTATAATAAAAGCTTGGCAGAATGGGAAAAAGAATTTTTTGAAATTGAACATTGTTGGTATGAAAATTCAGGATGCTATTATGATAAGCTTTATGAAGTCAGGACCGGTGATGAAAATGAACCTGTAAAGTTGGTGACGGGCGAAGATTCTAAAAACTTCCTTTCTATAGATGGTTTTTGTGCGTCTGTTGCTGCGGGATATCCTTCGTACAATATGAGTGTGCAGAATGAACAAGGTAATTCAAGAAGTGCCATTGGTTATTGCGATGCGAAGTATCCTGAAAGTGCTTACGCATTCTACTTAGACTATATGAAGCCAGAATTAAAAACAGAATCTGCATCTTATCAAGGAGTGTGCCCTGATGGCTGGAGAATCCCAAATGTTCAAGATTGGTCAACGTTGATTGAAAATATTGCTGATGTGTACGGTATTCGTGACGAAATAAAGAGCAATGACTATGGCGTTCAAAGTGATAACCTGGGATCAATTCTTAATGATGATTATGCTGCGGGCTTTGGGTATACTGCTGCGTTTGGTGTCGATGTCGGCGATACTGGCCGTCGGCAGGTTGTGTCGTTGGAATATACGGGTGGATATGCGGCTCTTCCTAGCTTGCTTTCCGATGATTCAAATGAAACGTTGTTGCAAACGTATTTTGATTTTAGAATTACAAAGCAGCAGGGAATAGAAGCGAAATTGCAAAAAGTAGATAATGCTTATTCGCTTCAGGTGCCGGTTTTTGTCCGCTGCATCAAGAATTGATCGTTCTAATCGAGTTGGAATGATTGATAAAAAAAGGAGGAAGGGAAGACGGGCTTCGGCTCGTCTTCTTTTATTTTTTGAACTTGCGTTTTTCTTCCTCAAGATTTAGCCCGGCGATTTCTTTCTCAAGAGCTTCGGCTTGCACAATAACCTTTTGTGCAAAATCTCTTGAAGCGCTCGCCTGCGAATCTACGATGCGGTGGTTGGCGCTTTTCATGAACTTTTCCACTTTGCGGATGTCTTCGTGCGTTTTTTCGTTGCAATACGTTTCCGCCATACGTTCAAAAATGTAGCCTTCAGCCGTCTTTGACAAATGGATCATATCGTCATCGTAAAAACGGTAATCGCGCAGCTCGTCCATTGTAATCTCGTAGCTCGGAAAATAACTGACGGTCGTTGCAACAACCGTGCCGATTTCTCTTATGACTTTCTCTATCGCCAACTGTAGCGTCGCTTTTGAAAGCGTGTTTTCGTGTGCCCCGTCGCTCATGTGCCGTAACGGAGAAACCGTAAAGACGATATGAAGTTCGCGATTTTTGCCTTGCTCAGAATCAGCCGTCATCGGAGCGTCGCGTAGGGGATCCAGAGACTCTTGCTTTATTTTTTGCAAATCCCGCACGATGCTTTTCAGTGCTTCGGCGGCATGGTCCACAGAAATCATTTTGCGGATGAACATGCTTGGATTTTGCCGGTGGCAATTAGAAACGGCGATGCCGCTCTCTTTCAGGAAATAGACAAATGATGTTCCGAGAGTAATAAAGACGACGTTGGCTTTCTGTAAGAATTCTCGAGTCTCTTTTGCCGCGTTGTTCAGCTTTGCGATGCACTCCTCGCGAGTCGCTGCCGAGAGCGAACCGTGTGCGTTCCAACAGTGCCAGGGACCACGAGTTTCATTGCTGTTCTCCGAAACGCCCAATCGCATGTCCTGGAAAACGTCGGAGTCCCCAAAGACCTTCCCGTTTGCAATCGCCTTGATTTGCATCGCCGTTGAAAGCGGATTGTAGACCGTTCCGAATGGATTTGCCAAAACGTTGAATTTTCGTGCCTTGAACTGCGCCGAAATATTGTCGGCGAAGCACGAACCGAAAAATGCGAGTCTTGAATTGTAGCCTATTTGCCAATCGGCGGCTGGGATGTCTATTTTCGTGAAAAAGTCCATGAGGTAAATATAATTATATCGTCATGATGCATGTAAATATGCATGCCCCCCCTGGGGGCTTTGGAGGGGTGGGGGTAGGGGTGGTGGGGAACGTTCTTTTATGACTTTTTTCTTATGTTTTTGTGTTATTGTGTGTTGCGAATAACATGTTATCTGTTGCTTTTGTTACATTCTTTTGTTAAAAAAATAAATTCTTATATGAAACACCATAAAACAAAATTTATACTAAATTTCGCAGATCTTTTGGTATAACTTAATAAAGGATGGTTTCATGTTCAAAAGATTGTCATTAATTTTATTAACGGCGATATCGTTGTGTATGGCTGTAGTGAGTGAGCCTGTTCGTGCGTATATTCCATTCCAATTGGAATGGATTGCATGAAAGTTATAAGGTCGATGGCTTTGGAAAGTATGCGTATGCTCCAGCCACTGTTTATGATAAAGGTGTTTTTCACCAATTTTATTGTTCTACTGGGGCTCGTACGGATAATTTTTTTAATCCTGAAGGAAAAGAAAATCTCAACAAATCTTGGGATCATATTCGGTATCGAACTTCAAAAGATGGCGTGAACTGGTCTACTCCAAGAGTTGTGATGACTGTAGACAATAATTATTATGGGCGGTGCGCTTGCGATCCATCAATTGTTTATGGTGATGATAATTATTGGTATATGTTGTATACTGGCAATGTGGAGGGCTATGAAACGGTAGTGTTTTTGGCTAGATCTGAATACATTCAAGGGCCTTATTTTAAATACGTTGGTAATGGTTGGGAGGATGATGATAAGACTAATGTGACTAGAAATCCTAAAATTATGCTCGGCGAAGAGAATCCCAAAGAGTATGGTGTTGGTCAACAAACTGTTGTCAAAATTCCTGGAAAAAATGGAAGCTTTAAAGTTTGGTTTAGAGATGGTGATGGTCTTTTTAGATACGCTAGCGTTAGTAAGCTTACTGATTTAAATATGGAAAATATGGAAGAATATAAGGAAGCTACGTATTTTGACAAGAAAGGGAAAAAACATCGCTTCAAAGATGAACACTATGTTTTTGGGGAAGTCCGGTTAAATAAGGATATAATGGAGAAGTCTGGCCGGCCGTATTTTGAAATGTGGTGTCCCCTTCATTATTTTGCGCATGAAACTCTTCTGGCGAAGTTTACATCTGAAAATGGAATTGAATGGCTTTTGGAGGATGAAGATGTACTTGGGGTAAGAGGAGGAAAATATAGATATAGCTATATTCATAATATTGGAGTGTCTGGTGATAAATATGGAAGAGTTGAAGGTGGCAAATATATTGTGTCGTTTGCGGCGCCGTCTCCTGGATGGAGCGCTGATGCATCAAAAGTTCTTAATGCATGTGTTGATAGTGATTATGAAAATTTTATGAAGCCGTTTGGTATTGCGTGTAATTATGAATTAACTAAAAGTGAGGGATTTAATATTGTGGGTCATCGTAGTAATGGAGAAGACATGGGCGGCAACTGGTCTATGTGGCAAGTGCTCGTTGGAAGAGATTGGTTTACAAATACGATAAATTATGATCCGAATGGAACGACCTTCCCGGAAGGCCCGGGCGTAAACAGTTATGCTCAATTGGATTATTTTACTGGTGATTACGATGGTGATGGAATTGCTGATCTGGGAGCGGTTAACCGAAGAAATACTCCGAATACTTGGTTTATTCGTTCTGGCCGAACTGGAGAATATTTGTATAGAAATGAAGTATTTGTAGAAAATATGGATAAAAATTATGAAATTATTGCAGGCGATTACGATGGCGATGGAAAAACAGATATTGGTGCTGTGAATAAGACTACGGGACAATGGTTTATTCGTTCTAGTGAAGAAGGTAATAGAATGGGCATAGGCTCTTCGCCTAGTTCGTCAAATTGGATCCCTTGGGGCTGGACGTGGGGCGGTATGGATGCTTCGTTTAAAATTGTTGTTGGTGATTATGACGGTGATGGCAAAGCTGATAGGGCGATTTACAAAGCTCCTTTCTGGTATATTATATCGAGCTTAGCGAATGATTATGCTGTTGCTAATGGCCTTACTAACGTATATGGAGTTTCTATTCCTTTTGGATGGTATTGGGTATGGAGTGATTTACCTAGGGTGGCGCCTACGTATATGGATGAATATGATGTGGTTCTGCCGGGTGATCTTGATGGTGACGGTATTACGGATCGGGTGGTCTATGAACCGGAATATGGACAATGGTCGGCCTTGTCAAGTAAGTCTGGTAATCCGGTGAAATGGCATTGTGGACGAAATTGTGCAGACGAACAGTGGTTCAGATTTGATGAGCTGTTTACATATAGGCCTTTTTATTTATACCAAAATACAAAACCGTTTGTTGGAGATTATGATGGTGATGGTGTTGATGATCTTGTTCAAGTGGATTTTTCTAGTGGTGATTGGTATATAGAAAGAAGCTCGGATCGTAAAAAGGGGGCCTTTGATGATAATCCGACTGTTTGGAAAAAATTTAAAGAAGCGAACAGGCCTGAGGTTCTTGTGGGAGATTTTGATGGTGATGGCAGAGCGGATAGAGCTTTTGCAGATAGGCAGACACATAAGTTCTATGTTATATCGTCTAGAAAAAAAGAAGATTGGGGCGTTGAAGGTGTAAATGTGGAAATAAAGTCGGCTTTTAAAAATAATGCTTCTAAATCTTGGTCGTATTTTACCAAGTCCGCTGCTGAAAAGCCGATTGACGAACCGAAGGTGGCTCCGGTTGTTCCTAAGGCTCCTTCCATGGATGTTTCTGTTAGCGACCGAAAGATTTCTGTTTCGAACGTTGAAAACGGTTCTGGTGTAACTGTGTTCAACATGTTGGGCAAGAAGATTTTCGGCGCGGTTGTTGATGGTGGCAGCGTGAATTTCGAACTCCCGTCTCGTGGCAAGTTCATTGTCCGTTCGGGCGCGCAGTCTCGAGTGATCGTAGTGAAGTAAAAAATTGATTTGTGAAAAATAAAGCCGGTGCCTTCGGGCGCCGGCTTTTGCTTTATGGCTGAAAATTCCTCTCTACAATATTCTTTATATTGTGAAAATCTCTAATTTTTTAAAACTTTATAAAAATCTTTAAATTTTTAATAAAAATCAATAAAATATATTGTAGAACTATTGCTTTTTATAAAATAAGGTGTTATATTTAGAATAACAACAAACGATCCGTTGTGAGTTGATCGTTGGTTAGGAGGAAAAATGAGAGATATACTTGAATACACGGACTACCGCCTGTATATCGCAGACTACTACGCCGACCGAAAGGCGAAAACTGCGTTTTCTTGGCAGGAGTTTGCTAAAACGGCGGGGTTCTCTTCGCCGGTCTACCTTAAATATGTGAGCGAGGGCCGCTTCAACTTGAGCGAAGAGGCTGCAACTCGCACGGCGTTAGCGATGCATCTCACCGATTACGAACGCGAGTTCTTCGTTGAAATGGTCAAGTTCGATCACGCGAAAAACGATGACGAAAAGCGCGCCGCGTTTAGCGAGATGGTCTCTATCGCAGAATCCCGCAAGGCGAAGATTGTCGATGGCGAGTCCTTCCGCTTTTTTGAAGACTGGAAAAATCCGGTGCTTCGTGAACTTGCTCCTGCTATGCCGGGGGCAAAGCCTTTGGCAATGGCACATGCTTGCCGTCCCGAAGTTTCGGCGGCCGAAGTCAGCGAATCGCTGAACTTCCTCATCAAGGCGAATCTGCTCCAGAAAGACAAGGATGGAAATTATTCGCAGACGGATAAGGTCGTGACGACCGGCCCGATGGAATTTACTCCGCTTGCGGTTCGCGGGCTGCATCGCCAAATGGGTGAGTTTGCGCTTGATGCCATTGAAAAAGTTCCTCAGGACGAACGTCATTTTTCGGGCCTTACGCTTGGCATCACTCGCGAGGCGTATGAAAAAATTGTGCATAAAATAGCTGAGTTCCGCAAAGAAATCATTGAGATTGCGACAAGCGACTCGGCAACGGACGAGGTCTATCGTCTGAACGTGCAGTTCTTTCCGATGACTAAGAAGAGCGTTGATAAAGGCTAGGAGGGCAATATGGACTACTTGAAAAAAGATTTAGGTGGATATGTTGCGCTCAGCTCAATTGAAGAAAATTCAATTGTTGCAAATCAGGTCTTTCACTTTAAAAGTTTAAAGGGTTAGGAGGATACTATGAATTTCGATAAAATTACTTTGGCTGCGCTGACGGCGCTCCTGTTTGCGGCTTGCTCCGACGAAAATAAGACGATTGGCATGATGGGCGGCGCCGAAGAAGAAACGGGCATCTATGCCTTGGCTGGCCGGGCCGGCGACATTCTTCCGAAGTTGCAGTTGGTGAGCGAAAACGGTGATTCGTCTAAAGGCTATAGCAATACTTTGTTTGTCCCCAAGGGCGCTGTTGTGACGGTTCAGGAACTGGATTCTTTGACCTTTGCTCCGACTGGTCGCTCTTATGTGGATACGATTTACAATGATGAAGGCCGCTTTGCGTTTGACGACCTGACTTTGGAAAGTCCCTATGTGCTGGTTTCTACGCGAGATCGTTATGATTCGTTGTTTGTTCCTTTGGACAATAAGGGCAATGCTTACGATACGCTGCGTGCGTATAAGTCAAGTGTGCGAAGGGCGATTGTGGACTTGCGCAAGAAAAAAGAAGTGAGTGTGAACTTGCTTTCGAATTCAAAAGTCCCGCATGTACTGGACTATCTTGCCGAAGGCCGTTCGTTTGTCGAAGCGAATAAGATGGCTGAACGCACAGTCCTTGAAAGTTACGGCGTTTATGAGGACTTGGGGGCTTTTGAGAATCTTAGCGATACGATTTCGGAGCTGTCGTTTGTCACAGAAATGCTGGTGCGGTTAGACAAGTATAGTCCTCATCCGTATGATTCTGTTCTTGGCATAGATGTGAGCCTCTTCTATGCAACGCCCAAGGTGATCCCTTCCATTGAAGAGGATGCTGAAGAGCATTACCTCAACGCAATGAAGATGATTGGGTACACGGTGGGGTATTATGCTCAACAGTATGGTTTCGGGCAATGTACGGAGTCTAGGGAAGATGAAATGCATACTGTGATGTCTTATTCGTCGCCGGTGGCGATTGTGTGCCGTTCTGGAAAATGGACTCTCGGCTTTAAGGCGATTGATCATGTTAATGGAACGATGGTCGATAATCGTGATGGCAAAACCTATAAGACGGTTACGTACAATTGGGAAGGCGGCGCGCAAACTTGGATGGCTGAAAATCTTGCCTATTCGGATTCGTCAAGCTGGATATCTTGTAAGGTGACGGGCTGCAAGTATGCATGGAAGAAGGCGTTGGAGGTCGAAGATGATCAATTGGAAGATCGTGCTACGTCAACCTTGGATTCTGCAACTGGAAAGGACAATAGTGTATTTGGCTGGGGGGCTAATGTTTCTCAAGAAGAGCTGGATGCACGTCAAGGCGTGTGCCCGGATGGCTGGAGAGTCCCGACCTGGAACGATTGGAAAAAGATGCTAGAAAGTATGGGGGCCCATTATGGCGTTGCGTATGATAAAGTTGTGCCTGCACTTTACGATGATGCGGCGACGGGATTTGGCTTGTTTGGCACCCTGTATGTAGTCAACATGTTTATTTCCGACTTTATGGTTGGCTTTGGAGGAGTGGATATCCGTAATGTCTTTGCTGTGGCCGATCCCTCCTTGTATGTGATTGAATTTTTCCGTAATAGTTATGGTCCCATGACGCTTGAGGCGGAAAATGTTCATGACTTTACAGCGGAGTATCCAGATCCTATTCTTGGACGTGGTCATAAGAAGGATCCTTATTCGTACGGCCTTGTCCGCTGCATTAAGAATTGATTCTCCTGATTGTAACAAGGGTGATTTTTGTTGGGAGGATTAATTGCAAAGGGGTAGGAGGATAGGGAAGGCGGGCTTCGGTCCGCCTTTCTTATTTTTTGATGTTATTTTGTGTATGCTGTGGAAAGTTTGGAAAAATTAGCTTATTTTAAAAGCGATGTTTTTGTAATGAAAAAATGTCCTTTTTTTTGTCGTGAACTTTTTTAACTTTCCGCAAAAAATTGATTGTTCTAAAACGGTCCCTTTGGGTTGATGTGGTTGGAATGTGATATGATGGTTTCAAGAATTTCTCTTGCTGCATTTTTGGCATCAGCCCTGGTGGCCTGTTCAGGTGGCGACAATTCGGTGACGGACCCCCTTCCGGCCGACCACGCGGTGCTTGACAACATTACGGTTGAAGGCCGTGCGACTAGGCCCGCATCTGCTTCTGAAATCGCAAATTTAAACACGTTGAGCCGTGTTGCCGATAATGGTTCCATCGTGAGGTTGGCAGAGTTGGATCCCGTTACTTTGGATACGACTGGCGTTGTATTCTACAGTCGCTGCAAGGGGTCTACTGGAGAATTTGTCTTTGACAGCGTAACGCTCAATAGTCCGTATGTAAAGTTAGAACTTGCTCCATATGCAGAAAGTAAGCAATGGTCGTGGGATGGAAACTGGTCTTTTGACGAGTACAACTTGGACATGGATCGGTATGTGGCCACGTTTGGCATCATAGTGGACTTGCGCGAAACGAAAAATGTGGATATCAATGTAATGACATATTTGGAAGCGGCCCGCTTGCGCCACCTGATGCGCTTGGGCGAGAGTTTCGCTGATGCAAAGTTGCGCGCCGATCGTGAAATCCTGAATGCCGTGGGTCTCTATGACGAACCTTTTAATTTTGACAAGCGCGATTATGTCCAAAATCGGAGCCATCTGATTGCAAATAACGTTGTAGACGATTTGATTTATGAGTGGTCGGCTAACGCTTCTCCTTTGCAAGTCGCAAACGCCTTTGGCAATACGGGATCTTTTGCTACGGTGAATCCAATAAAGGAATTCTTTATTGATGAAATGAGCAAGTGGAGGCGTGCTAATCCGGATCATGAAGCCACGGTAGAATTCATGGACGGCTTTATGGCCTCGCTTTATGGGTATGGAAAATGCTTTAGCGAATTGGATGGCAAGCGTATGGAAATTCCCGATACGCCAGATAGGAATATGGTGTGCTCGTCGGGAAAGTGGAAAATTGCAAATGGTCGTTAACAGAAAGTAATATTTGGTGAGTGAAGAATGAGGATAGGCGGGCTTGGGCTCGTCTCCTTTTTTATGGAAATATTGTATCTTTACTCTATCTAGCGCATTACGTGTGAAAAGGAATTGTTATGAAACCTGGTAAGACTGAACTCCGTTTGAATGCTGATATCGAAAAGCGCGGCGCGCTCTTTGCTGTGCTCTTGGATCCGGATACTTCGGACGAAGCCGCCTTTGTCAAGGCTGGCTCAATGGCTGCGGAAAACGGTGCGGACTTGCTTTTAGTCGGCGGTTCTTACCTTGGCAATTTTACGCTCCCGAAACAGGTCGCAGCCCTCAAGGCTAACGTAGACTTGCCGGTGGTTCTCTTTCCGGGGGGCGCATCGCAGGTGGTGCCTGGTTTTGACGCCATGCTTTTCATGACGCTCGTGAGCGGTCGCAATCCGAACTACCTCATCGATGAACAGGTGCGCGGTGGCGCCCTCGTGCGTGCTCTCAACATGGAAGCCATCCCGACGGCATACCAGCTCATCAACAGTGGCAAGCGCACGACGGTCGAATACATCAGCAACACGATGCCGGTGCCTGCAAACAAACCGAAGCTTAGCATGGTGAATTCCATTGCCGCAGAACTCATGGGCATGCGCTATGTGTACCTCGAGGCGGGCAGTGGCGCAGAAGAACCCGTGCCGGTTGAACACATCGCTTACACGCGTAAAGCGACCGAAATGACGATTATCACAGGCGGTGGAATCAAGGATCCGCAGACTGCAGCCGTCCGCGTTGCCGCCGGCGCCCAAATCATCGTTACTGGCACTCTCTGGGAAAAAGTCAACGATCCTGCTCTTCTCAAGGAATTCGCCTCGGCGATTCATGTAAAGGGTTGATGCTGTCATTCCCGCCACCGAGCGGGAATCTCCTTATAGAAAAAAGGTAATTCATAATTTTTAATTATGAATCTTATTGAAAGAAAGTATTAGTCAAAACGGCTAATTCCATCTACATTTGTGCCCGAAAAAAAGAGCTCTTGAAATATTCATTAATGGAAACCTCTAGAAATGGAGGTGCCCAAAACAATCTTAAGGAGATTGAACATATGAAGTTCAAGTTCGTTGCCGTATTGGCTCTTGTTGTAACCGCAATTGCATTTACTGCATGCGAAAAAGTCGAAAACTGCCATTACGATGAATCTGCCAAGACGCTCAAATGCCAGGGTCAGACATATTCTGTAGTTGAAACGGGTGACCGTATTTGGATGGCCGAAAACGCAAACCTCTTGAATTTCGATTCAAGCTATTGCTATGGCAATAACCTTGACAACTGCAAAAAATATGGTCGCCTCTATGACTGGAAATCTGCCAAGGAAGCATGCCCCACTGGCTGGGAACTCCCGAAGCAGGCTGACTTTGAAAAGGCTGACCTCAAGGCTCTCAACATCGGCAAGGATGGCTTCCGCTATTACGATGGCAAGTTCGCCGACGAAAACGTGAGCGCAAGCTTCTGGACTGCCGATGAATTCGACGAATCCCGCGCTGTGATGGTTCGTGTACAGGACAAAGTAACGTACGAACATTACAACAAGACTATCGCCGCCTCCGTCCGTTGCGTCAAAGTAAAATAGCGCTAAAATTTGTCATGCCTGCCGCTGGGTGGGCGCCTCCCTAAACAATCCTCTTAGCTGAATCATAACAAGAAGGCCCTGTGGCATCCCGCTGCAAGGCCTTTTTTGCGTGTATTTCGCTTAAAATCGCGCGATATTCGCGATTTCGCTCGCCTTTTTTATCTATAAATACATATATTCAAAATGTGAATGCCGTGCGGGTTGTACGGCATCGTTTAGAGGTTTACGATGCAAAAAATTGTGATTGTCACTCATGTGCTTAGGGCGCTCGGTTTTATCTTGGTGCTGCTTTCGCTTTTTGGCCACGAGATTATTTTGAACGTTTTCCCCGGTCTTGAGGGCAAGTCTATCAACCCGATTTTCTATTCGGGCATTATCGTGTATTTGCTTGGCGCTGTCACTTACTTTTTCATCAACAAGAAAGAGAAGGCGGACCGCCGCCGTCGTGAAATCAAGGAATCTTACAAGGCGGCTGGCCTCGGCGATTTTGGCGACGAATCTCGCGATGGCGCTGCCGCCGCATCTCGCAAAGATGCTGCCAGCGATTCCGACGAAAATTCTAACAAGTGATTGCGTGTATGAGTGATTTGATGATTGAAATTGAGCACCTGCACAAGACGTATCGCAGTGGCTTTACGATGAAGCCGAAGCTTGCGCTCAAGGATGTGAGCTTCAATGTCGAAGCGGGCAAGGTGTATGGATTTATTGGACCTAACGGGGCGGGCAAGTCCACCACGATCAAGGTTTTGACGGGACTTTTGAATTTTGATTCGGGCAAGGTGCTGGTAAACGGCATCAGCCCTCGCGATGTGAAGAGCCGTCAGTATATCGGTTATTCTCCGGAACAGCCGTATTTTTACGATTACCTCTCGGGTCGTGAGCTTTTGCGCTTTTACGGGAAGCTCGTGGGCCTCAAGGGAGCCGAACTTGAATCCCGCATTGGCTGGGCACTTGAACTTTTGCACGCGAACAAGGACTGGATTGACCGCCGTTTGCGTTCGTATTCCAAGGGCATGATGCAGCGCGTAGGCATTGCGCAGGCGATTCTTGGAAAGCCGAAGCTTTTGATTCTCGACGAACCGATGAGTGGCCTCGATCCGATGGGGCGTCGCGACGTGCGCGAAGCTATTCAGCAGCTCAACCGCGATGGCGTGACGATTTTCTATTCGAGCCATTTGCTCAGCGACGTGGAAAGCATCAGCCACCGTGTGGCGATGATTGTCGATGGCAAAATCGTGCGTGAAGGGACTGTCGATGATATCACGGAATCCTGCGGTGTCGAATACCACATCCGCACGCGCGAAGCGATTCTCGGTGCCGACTTGCCGCGAGGCGTTTCTGCGACGGGCCACCCGCAAGAATACATCTGTGCCGACGATGTCGCCCGCGACCGTTTGCTCGGCTTCTGCCTCTCGAACGGGATTGCCGTAGAAAAGATGGACCACAAGCGTCCGAGTCTCGAAGATATTTTGACGGAGGAAATTGCCCGTGCAGACGCTTAAGCATATCGGCATTATTGCTCTCAATACGTTTCGCGAATCCATTCGCGACAAGATCCTTTATAACATCGGCTTTTTGGCGATTGCGCTTACGCTTTTTAGCATTGTGCTTGGCGAGTGGTCGGTGTTTGACCGTGCCTACGTCATCAAGTCCACGACGCTTTCGGTGATGAGCCTTTCGGGCCTTCTGATTTCCATCTTTGTGGGCATTAGCCTTGTGCAAAAGGAAATCCAGAGGCGCACGGTGCTCACGCTTTTGTCGAAGCCCATTAGCCGTGCCGCGTTTATCGTGGGCAAGTATTTTGGACTTTTGGCGGTTGTCGCGGTGCATCTCGTGTTGCTTACCGGAATCTACTATGCAATCCTTTGGATTACAAATTCTAGCCCGACGGTGAGCCTCCTGACGGCAATCTACCTCATCTTCTGTGAGATGGCGGTTGTCATTGCGGTCGCACTCCTGTTCAGCAGTTTCAGTAGCACGGTGCTCTCAGCGCTCTTTACGCTTGGTGTTTATTTTGCGGGTCACCTGAGCGACCAGCTTATGGAACAGGTCAAGTTCGCAAGCCGCATGGGTGAACTGCGAGGTGCATCTTCTGTAATCCTTGAAAAGGCGGCGGTCGTGATTCACGCCGTGTTCCCTGGACTTTATCGCTTTAACGTGACGAACTATGTGGTACATGGGGTAGCGCTCCCGGACATGTATGTGTTCTGGAACAGCGTCTATGCACTCGGTTACATCGGCGTGTTTTTGGCCATCGCAAGTTGGTGGTTTAGCCGGAGGGATTTCCTATGAGAAACCAGTACATGGCAAAGGTTCTTGTGCACAACAAGGTTGTGTCCGAGGACCAGGTCAAGGCCCACTGGGGTGAAATCTCCGACTCGATGGATATCGGTCAGGTTCTTGTTCGTGCGGGAATCTTGAAACAGTCCATGTACGATAAGGTTCTTGCGTTTGTGAAGAACCTCGAAGTAAAAAACGCGAAGCCCGCTGAAAAGCCCGCAGCGTCAGCTACGGCTCCCGCGCATTCCACAGCAACTTCATCTACTTCCGCGCATTCTGCATCGGCTTCGGTGCGTCCCGCCGCTCCTGCGCAGCCTGCTCCGGCTCCGGTATCCGCAGTTCCTTCGGCCCCTGCGGTAAGATCTGCGGTTCCGCAGCCTGCCGAAGAGCCTGCCATAAAAATCGAAGGCAACAGCAGCCTTTACGGCGAGGCCTCCTCTTCTACGGTTGTCATCGAAAAGGTGGAAGGCCTTGAAACGACGAGCTTGGCGAATGTCCAGGTGCCTGTTGAAAGTGAAGCTCCTGCCGAAGAATCTGCGCCCGAAGAACTCCCGGCGCAGTTTGCCGTTGCCACCGGCGAGGGCGCGGCTGTCGAAGCGCCCGATGTTTTGCATCCGATTACGCCGCTTGCAAAAATCATCGCCTACGCCCGCAAGTTTAACGTCACGGACGTTTACCTGTACGCCGATCGCCAGATTACCATGCGGCAGTCGGGTGTGCTCTTTATCGCCTCTGAAAAGGTGCTTGACAAAACGCATTTGATGGATCGCCTGACCGAAGCTGCCGAAGGCTTTGCGGACGGTTACAAGGTCGTGGTCGGCCGCAATTTCAGCAAGACTTTTGCTCTCCCCGGAGTTGGCCGCGCCCGCATTTCCGTGACATGGAACGATGTTACGCCGAGCATTTCCATCCGCATCATACCGATGGAGGCGTCTCCGCTCGAAAACCTTTACTTGCCCGAGTTTTGCATGCGGTTTGCCACGCTTGACAGTGGCCTCGTGCTGATTGCAGGTCCGTCGTCGAGCGGCCGCTCCACGACGATGACCGCTTTTGGCGAATGCATCGCCGCGAACCGCCAGGTGTTCATCCAGACGGTTGAAAAGCCAATTGAACGCTTGCTCCAGAATCCGAATGGCTCCATCGCTCAACGCGAAGTGGGCTTGCATGTGCGTTCCGGTACGACGGGCATTGAACTTGCCATCCGCACGGGCGCCGACGTCATCCTCTTTGACCATCTTGAAACGATGGAAGAACTCTCCTTGCTCATGCAGGCCTCGAACGCGGGCGCTCTCGTGTTTGCTGTAGCGAGCGGCAACAACATCAACGCTCTTCTTTCGCGCCTCCTCATGTCCGTGCCGAGCGAGAACCGAGCCGCCTTTGCTTGCTCGCTTGCCGACCAGCTCAAGGGCGTCGTTGTGCAGCATCTGATTCCTGCTGTGCAAAACCAGGGGCTAGT
>Ga0310696_10003495_pt1 | contig 19593 bp, 16 predicted proteins | sample AusTroGonzalo_MG_4_FD_203885 | JGI IMG/M metagenome (GOLD analysis project Ga0310696, IMG submission 203885) | Bovine rumen microbial communities from tropical cattle in Woodstock, Queensland, Australia - Gonzalo_02 (v2) (version 2) | ecosystem: Host-associated > Mammals > Digestive system >... | reverse complement strand
ATCGTCGGAATCTTTTCGCCCTTGGCATTTTCCATGTGGTCGAGCGTACCGTCGCTATTCCATACAGACTTGTAGCCTGCTTCGGAGAGCATCTGCTTCACCGTTTCGACACGTTCTTTTTCGTCGGTGATGGTGAGCTTGACACCATACTTCAAGAGATCTTCGTCGCTGATATACTTGCCTTCGAGAGCGGTCGGCATAATGAGGCCCGGCTTGATCTGATCCGTGTAGTCGGACACAGCGAACTTGCGGAGAGCCATGTAGTCGATAGCGGTTGCAAGAGCACGGCGGAAGCGCTTGTCGTTAAGCGGTTCCTTCATCGTGTTGATGATGAGCATCGGCATTGCACCCGGCAAGAAATACGGCGGTTCATTGAGCCACGTGTGCACGCCAGCGCCAGCCTTGCGGTTGATGCGCGGGATGTAGCTCTGGGATGCGTCAAGGTTGCCGCTACGCATTGCAATCGTGTTATGTTCGTTGTTCTTGTAAATCGGGTGGACGATGTACTTCGGAGCAGGGAGCTGACCATTGTGGAGAGCGGCGTTACCCCAGTAGTCATCGCGACGTTCAAGAATAATCTTGTTCGGGTCGGCACTGCGGAGAGCGTACGGACCGGAAACGACCGGATTCTGGTCCATCGGGAGTTTCTTGACTTCGTCCTTGGAGCCGAGCTTTTCGATGAGCGGTTCGAACACGTGAGCCGGAACAATACGGATGGCCTGCATCAAGTCCATCACGGAAAGCGGGTTGTTGCGCTGTTTCTTGTTCACGAGGAAAGCGATACGTTCCACCGCACCTGCCGGTTCGGAAGTCACGGTATCGACGTGAATGGCGGAAATCTGTTCGCTCGTGTTGATGGATCCCATCGTGTAGATGAACTTTACGTCTCTGGACGTGACCTTTTCGCCATCGCTCCATTTTGCCGCAGGATTCAAATCGACAACGATGCTGTCGTTGTTCTTGCTCACGAGCGTGCCGAGAAGAGATTCGACTTCACCCGTCAAGGAGTTGTAAGTGAGAAGCGGTTCGTACATCAAGTTGAAACGGCCACTCACAGGCCAAGTCGTCATCCAGCTTTCTGCAAGGGGGTTGAACGTACCGGGAGCATCATTCTGCTGCCCAGACAAATAGAGCGTCTCCTGACGCGGCAAGGAACCGCTGGCGAGCTCATCTTCCGATGAAGCGCCACCGCACCCAAAAAGTGCGCCAGTTGCCGAAAGCACCAAGGCCGTTCTAGCAATCGATTTCAATCCAATCATTTGAGTCCTCTTAGAATAGGGCCTTTGCGGGCCCCTTTAATTGAAAATTCAAATCTAATATAGATTATTCCAAATAAAAATTATTTTGCGATTAAGTAAAAAAGCAGTGAACACGAACCACTGCGAATTAATAATTTTTTACATTAAGAAAAGTTTACGTAGTGGCAGCAAACCAACGGACATTAACGGCTGGCAATCGGCCAAAAGCCGCTAAACAAAAGAGAAAAATCTAATCCCTAATTCAAGGAATCCGGATTCTCATCCGCCTTCGATTCTTCGACCTTTCTCATGGAGAGGAGTTTATTATAAACTATCGCCGGATGAATTTTTCCATCGACCATGTTATCGACAAGAGTTTTGACCTTCTGGTAATTTTCGTCCTTGTCGTAATCCACAATTAAGCCCTTGTAACCAAGAAGCCTAAGAATTTTCGTATAGAAACTCGCGCGGAATTTCTTGAATCGCGGTTGGAACACATCGTTCAGAACGGTTTCAAGAGCGGTTTCGATCTGCATGGAATCAAGTTCAAAACTGCGGTAAATCGTGCGGATATGATCAGGAATCGTCGTATCCGGGCTATCGAAATATTTGCGCATCACATTTGCAGCTTCGGTTTTGTTGGGGTATGGTCCTCGGCCAACGCGCAACGCATAATAAAGGGCAAGGCGCCAATTTTCAGGATAAACGCGAGTCGCCCGGCGCAATACAGAAAAATCAGAAGTGTCGGGAGCGTCAATCGGAGTGACACCACCGACAAAATAATACGGCGTATAGAACAGCGTATCAAGACTCGTCGAAAGTTCCGCCACATGTCCCAAATACGCATACTCCTTGCCAGTGAGGTAGCTTTCGCCAAGTTCCGTAAGGCCCTTGATCCAGAAAAGCCCGGCAACCGTCGCATCATGCCCCGCCGCCACATAGCGCACCGACGAAGCCTTCGGCAAGAAGGACTCGTCGAAATTCGTGCCAGGAAGCGGCTTTGCGTAATGGAACGCAAGCGCGATCACGGCAATGGCAACTATAAGAGCAACAAGGAAACGCATAAGTTAATTGATGGGTTTGGGGTCGTGCCTAAGGCACTTTGGGGTATGGGCTCGGGTCTTACGACCCTCTGGGGTATTAGAGTTGCTCAAAGCCTTGCAAGGCAAGGCGACCTCATACCTCAAAGTTCGTCGCAAGACGAACGTGCCCATAGCCTACAAACATGCCTCCGCGAGTTTTTCGAGAGCATCGACGCAGTCGTTTGCGTAGTTCGCCGGCGTATCGTTGCGCTGCCAGGCAAAGTTCAAGCCACTGCTCGAGTTGAGCACATGGAACTTGCGCTTGCCGCCACCGTTTTCGATAGCCTTGAGAACGGTCTTTGCGTCGCCGCCCTGACCGCCCGGCACGCCCGGAATGGACACGCCCGGAATGAGGAACGGGATTTCGTACTTAGTCTCTTGGGCCAAGTAACGCGTAATGTTTTCAAGTTCTCCCGGATTCGTGGCGCCGACAACGGCTCCGAGGTAACCCTGCCCCTTGTCCCATTCCACAATCTTGTCTGCAACGGAATAGAAGGCCTGGGCTGCATCGCGGATCTGCAAATCCTGGAAGTCGTGCGCACCCTTGTTGCTCGTGCGGAGGAGCACGTAGGCGCCGTTCTCGCTGTTTTCGCGAATGAACGGACCGACGGAATCGGCACCCATCCACGGAGAGACGGTCACGGCGTCGGCACGGTAAACGTCGTAGGCGGCGTTTGCGTAGGCGGCACTGGACTTGCCGATGTCACCGCGCTTTGCATCCAAGATAACCGGGATGCCGGCGCTTCTGTAATCGGCAATGAGCTGCTGCAAAACAAGCATCGACTGCACGCTCACGCATTCGTAATAAGCGCTGTTCGGCTTCACGACGGCCGGCTGCACGTTACGCTTGAGGCAGCATTCCAAAATGTCGGAATAAAAGCGCTTGATGCGGTCTTCGGGAGTGCCTTCGAGCGGGATGAGCTTGAGCACAGGGTCCATGCCCATGCAGACCGGGTTACCGCACTTCGCAATACGCTGTTCAAGGCGATCGTAAAAGCACGTCATTACTTCAATTCCTCCTGAATCTGGGCGGCTTCGTAAGAGAGAATGCCGTGGGCGACAGCCACGTTCAGAGATTCAAGTTCGCTGCTCATCGGAATCTTCACCGTTTCGTCGGCGAGTTCGATAAAATACGGGTTCGTGCCGGCACCTTCGTTACCCACGAGGAAGGCCATCTTGCGGAGTTTGTGGCTCGGGATTTCGCGGAGAGACTGCTTCGCATGCAAATCCGTTGCGATGATGGTGTAGCCCTTGCTGCGGAGGAAATTAATTTGGTCGACAAGGTCTACGTCGAATTCAAACGGGACGCGGAGGAACGTACCCGAGGAACCGCGGACGACCTTCGGATTGAACGGGCTCACGGTACCGCGACCGAGAATCATGCCGTTAGAACCAAAACCGAGACTCGTGCGGAAGAGCGTTCCGAGATTGCCCGGATCCTGCACGGCATCGACAAGCGTGAGCACGCTGCGGCTCATATCATAGACCGGCTTCTTGCTTGCGATGTTGCAGTAAGCGACGATACCCTGCGACGTCACCGTAGAAGAAAGACGCTTCATCTGTTCTTCGGTGAGGGTGTGGAGCGTAATTTCGGCTTCATTGATGGCCTCGATCAACGGTTCGTTTTCAAAGCCTTCGACAGCGTAAATGGAAATCACGATTTCGCGGTGGTGCTTCACGAGTTCTTCGACAACATGCACGCCTTCGCCAAGGAACTTGCCTTCGCGTTCGCGACCCTTTTCGGTCGTGCAGGCGATGAGACGCTTGAACCATGGCGGTGTAGCGGCAGAATCTTCAACCGTTTCGATCTGGGCGGCGCGGGCTTCGAGTGCGGCTTCGTCCAAGTTTTCGTCAACGGATTCCTTCTGTTCGGGGCGTTGGCGATAGACAGGGGCGTTCGTCACGGCATCGCGACGGTTGCGGTTGAACGGCTTGTCGCCAAAGCGGTGCGGACGACGGTCGCGATTGAACGGACGGTCGCCAAAGCGGCGTTCTTCGCGATTGGCCGGACGGTCTTCGCGGTTTTCATCGCGGTCGAAACGGCGTTCGCCACGATCGAAGCGACGGTCACCGCGGTCAAAGCGGCGGTCATCGCGATCGAAACGACGGTCGCCACGATTGAAGGGCTTGTCGCCAAAAGAACCGCGTTCGTCGTCGTTACGGCGGGGGCGGCGTTCAGGAGCTTCGCTGACTCCAAATTTACGGTCAAGCGTCATTCTTACGGTACGCTTCGGTTTGTTTTCTTCTTCACTCATAGTTTTTCCATCAACTGTTTGGCGACGGATTCCCCGTCAATTTCTAAGATCTTGTAGAGGGCCTGGATATCCCCCTGTTCAACGAACCTGTCCGGAAGACCGAACCGGAACAGTTTCTTGTCCGTATAACCGAAATCGGACAAAAGTTCCGCAATAGCGGATCCATAGCCACCCACCCGCGTGTTGTCTTCCAAGGTCACGATGACATCGTGGCTGTCAAACAGCGAGCGGTAGCATTCCTGGTCTAGCGGCTTAATAAAACGGGCATCCACAAGCGTCGGGTTGTATCCGTTTTCACGAAGCACGGCGGCCGTTTTCTTGAGTTCATTTGTCATGAAGCCGGCGCCCAGAAGGAGTATGCCGGAGCCCTTCTCAAGAATCTTGGGGCTTTTGTAATCGAACGGCCCATCCGAAGTCACAAGTTCTGCGGCAAGCGCAGTACCTCTCGGATAACGGATAGCCACCACCCCTTCCATATCGATTGCAGCGGTCAACATGTCGCGCAATTCATTTTCGTTGGAAGGCGCCATGAGGGTAAGCCCCGGAACCGTACGCAAGAACGACAAATCGAAAGCTCCGTGATGCGTAGGACCATCGGCACCGACTAGGCCAGCACGGTCGAGCACAAGCACCACATGCAAATTCTGTAACGCGATATCGTGGATAATCTGGTCGTACGCGCGTTGCATGAACGACGAATAGATAGCGACCACAGGGACAACGCCATCGCAGGCCAAGCCCGCCGCAAACGTGACGGCATGTTCTTCGGCTATGCCAACATCAATCACACGTTCCGGAAGTTCCTTCATCACGATATCCATGCCGCAGCCTGTCGGCATTGCAGCCGTGATGCCCATGATGCGCTTGTCCTTTTTCGCAAGCTGCAGGAGCGTATTGCCGAAGACGCTCGTAAGGGAGGGATTCGGATTGCCCGGAGATAGCGGAAGACCACTTTCGGGATCGAACGCTCCACAGCCATGATACTTTGTCGGATTCTTCTCGGCAGCATCGAAACCTCGGCCCTTTTCCGTAAGCACGTGGACAAGGCACGGACCCTGCTGGTTTTTCACACGTTCGAGAATCATGACAAGTTCGTTGATGTCGTGACCGTCAATCGGCCCGAAATAACGGATGCCCAAATCTTCAAAGAAACGGCCAGGCTTCACGGCGTTCTTCGCCGCGTTCTCGACCTGCAAAAAGAGGTCGCGGAAACGAGAACCCAGAATGCCCGGAAGACGCGTCATCAGGCGATCCAAGTCCGTACGCATCTTGTTGTAAACCGGATCCGAAATCACGCGGTTCAAGTACTTGCTAAAGCCACCGACATTAGGCGCAATGCTCATCTTGTTGTCGTTCAAGATGATGGTCATGTTCTGCCTGGAGGCGCCTACGTTATTGATGGCCTCGTACGCCATACCGCCTGTCATGGAACCATCCCCGATGACAGCGACAACGTTGTTGTTGCGGTTGAAATGATTGCGAGCGACAGCAAATCCAAGCGCCGCAGAAATCGACGTCGTGGCATGCCCCGCCCCGAAACAGTCATAGACACTTTCGTTCCTTTTCAGGAATCCGGAAATGCCGCCCTGCTGGCGCAAGGTATCAAAGCGGTCATAGCGGCCGGTCAATAACTTGTGCACGTACGCCTGGTGCCCCACGTCCCACACAATCTTGTCATCGGGAGCATTGAACACATAATGAAGCGCAAGAGTCAGTTCTACAACGCCAAGACTCGATGCCAGATGACCGCCGTGTTTGGCCACTTGCCCAATAATGGTCTCGCGAATCTGCGAAGCCAAATGGTAAAGCTCCTCCACGGAGCAATGCTTCAAGTCTTGAGGCGACTTTACGTCTTTCAATTCCATTTATTTCACTCGGGTAATGATGTATGCCGCTATGGAACGGAGGATGGAGGTATCGCACTTCAGGCCGTCCAAAGCCTTGATGGATTCTTCGTAAAGTTCCCTGGCGCGTTCTCTGGATTTTTCCAGTCCAACGATGGACGGATAAGTAGCCTTGCCCTTTTCAATGTCGGAACCGGCGTCCTTGCCCAGTTCTTCGGTCGTAGAGACAATATCCAAAATATCATCCACAATCTGGAAGGCAAGCCCGATAGAGCGGCCGTAGTTGCGGATAATTTCCATATCCTTTTCGCTTGCATCTGCAAGCATCGCACCGACCAAGAGCGAAGCCTCGATGAGGGCCGCGGTCTTGTGGTAGTGAATATAATCGACAATTTCCAGATCGACAGTCTTGCCTTCGCATTCGATGTCGGTCATTTCGCCACCGATCATGCCGTAGGTGCCAAGCAGATGCGCAAGGACTTCTATCGCCTTCGCGTTACCGGTCTTGCCCATCATCTCGAAAGCGTGGATACAGAGGGCGTCACCCGCCATCACGGCAGTAGATTCGCCAAATTTTTTGTGGCTCGTGAGCTTTCCACGGCGGTAGTCGTCGTTATCGACGCACGGGAGGTCATCGTGAATGAGGCTAAATGTATGGAGCATCTCGAGAGCGCTCGTCGCAAGCCAAATTTTATCTCCCTTGCCACCGAACATGTCAAAAGCGGCCTTCGCAAGGCCTGGGCGCAAGCGTTTGCCGCCCGCGAACATGGAATAGCGCATAGCCTCGTGCAAGCGGCACGGACGATCGTTTACCGGAGGGAGATGTTCATCAAACTTCGCCTCGGCACCTTTAGCGATGCGGGCGAGATATTCCTGAGCAATTTTTGCTTCTGATTCAATAGACTGCATGTGCACAAAGATACTTAATTACGCGCGCACTTAAAAGGTCTATTGCCTAGAAAAATGCGCCATAAAGCACGATATCGTCCAAATAGAACTCCGTTCCGTTCCTCAAGAAGAAATTCAATTGGCGGACATCATCCTTTAAAGAATTCCATGCGAAAAAGCAATTGCTTACGTCCTGGGAATTGTAACACAAGTCCTCGTACCTTATGACATAGCGAGTCCATTTCTGCGGATTCAGGTCCTTCCATTCCGAGGACGCCTTGAGAGAAAGTCCAGCCTCTTCAGACATCCTGTCCCAGTTTTCAAGGGATATGCGGATTTGCCCAGAACCCTTCGCATCGAAGGATATGGAATCCAATGACGAGAGGTTCCAGCCCTCGCCACGCAGCAGCATTCCCGAAAGCACCCAGGCATAATAGCTATTCGACGCAAACAAACTATACTTACCATGGAACACTTTCGACTTGCGGCTCTTATCGGTTTCAAAACCACGATACGTAATCTTGGAACCCGCGGAATCCACACTAAAGTACCAGTTAGCGGTATCCTTTTCGAAATTCTGCAAAACGACCGAAGGATAGTCAAAATTGGCAGAACCCTTCGAAAGTACAATAGGCTTTGTTACATACAACTTTTTCTTCTTGCTTATAACGTAAATCTCAAGAGTATCGTTCGACGGGAGCATCGGGAGCGAGAAAACGCCTTCTGCATTCGTCTTCGTCAGCACATCCAAGCCATAGACGCCGACCCATGCAAAATCATCTCCAGCATGGAGCGTCACGCGGCTCATGTAGTTTGCAGTTTCCTGCAGCTTGACCGTATCGAGCTTGGCAATCTGCTTTGCAGAAAGCACCTTGGAATAAATGGCCCCGGGCTGCATGACCGTCAAGCGGTAATTGCCGGATTTCAAGGTATCAATCGTGAACAAGCCGTTTTCATCGGCATAGGCGTCCGCCTCGGCAACAATGTTATTCACGCGCAGAGAATCGACGCGAGAATCCGCCTTGCGGATGGCGAGAGACGCAAACGGGACAGCCTTGCCATTTGCAACAGCGACAAATCTGACTTTTCCTTCGCGACGGTCAATCGATTCCGTTTCGTTCGGAGCAAGCTTCACGGTTGCCTTGTCATAGACTCTATTGTCGTCCCCACGCAAGAAATACAGCTGCAGAGAATCGTTCGAGGGCAGTTGCGACAACTGGAATTTCCCCATGGAATCCGACTGCACAAGTTCGTCCATCCCGCGTACGCCGACCCATACAAAGTCACATCCGTCGGGAACTTCGGCCAAGCCGTCCAAAATCGCAGTCGGCACGAGATTCACGGAACCGATGCTCGTATCGCCTTTCGTGGCATGGAGTCCCGTATATGCTGAATTGCCATGCACCACCGTCAAGCGGTAATTTCCCTTCGGCGTATCGAACGAGAAACGTCCCATGGAATCCGCATAGACATCCGCAACGACAAGCGCATTCGTAGCATCGTCGATTGTCGATGTATAATCGGCTTTTCGCACGGCAACACTGGCGTATGACGCCACGACGCCATCGCCCACATAGGCAATACCGTTCGTCGTCTCGCTACCGGGACCGCCGGCAACTCTATCCGAACAAGCCCAAAGCATGAAAACTGAAATTATGCAGGCTAGCCTTTTCATTTTGACTTCTCCTGCAACTTTTTGGTAAACGCAAGCGGGAACAGTTGAACGTTCAACTGAAACACCGTATCATCACCTGTCCCGTCCTGGGATAGGCGCAACAAATCCGAACGAAACTCCTTGATCTTTTCGCGAATCAACTGGATATCATTCATACTGAACGTCATCGTCACGGTGCTTATGTCGCGAAGCGGAGGCGCATGGCGCTCGAGCGATTCGCCAGCAAGGCGAATCGTCTCCTTCTGGAACACCCGAACGGCTTCGGACCTCCAGTTACCACCAGTACTCACAAAAGTGTCATTCACCTTCCAGAACCCATCCTTTCCCTCAGAAATCATATTCAGGTCGTGCAAGAGCTTTACAGCATCCTTAGCCTGCTCCACCGTTATTGCCGGCGTGCAACATTCGGCAAGACCCTCATAATCATCTTTAAAATTACAAATACCTATTACGGAACGGATAGCGTTGTAGTACCAATGACGGTAAAATTCAAGCTCTTTTTTGGCAAGACGCTTTAAAGGAATACCTTTTAACGCCTGCATCTTTTCGTAATGGTTAAGCGCTTCCTGGTCGCTCTTGGCACGGCCAAAATAGACGAGTTCCGTCCAGTAGGAGGTTTCCTTCTCGTCCAATTCAAAGAATTCGGCCATAGGCTTGATAAAATTCACAGCCAGATGGATTTTTCCTTGGGAAATGCGGAGGAGGTTTCCCGGATCCGCTCCGAGTTTCATCGCCATGTATCGCCAGGATATGACAGCCTTCCGCTTTTTGAAATCTTCAAAAGCATCTCTAATCCACTCGCGATAATCGGTGTATTCAAAAATCGGTTTCACAAAAAAATCCTCTCATCACACAGCCCGCGCAATCCATCTAATTACCTTACCTGTTTCCCAATCTCATCCAACTCGAGACAGCGCGGGCGGGCTGAACCATATACAAAGATATCTTTATACGGCTCAATAGGATAGGGTTTACCGCTATCGTTCGTTGTGGAATTTTACAACGGAAGTCGAACCGACACCACAAGTCGCCTGCCACGAACACTCGTGCAAATCAGAAAAACGGGTATCGCTACAACGGCCATCAAAGACAAGCAGACCATTCCCGAGCACATGGTACTCGACTTCATAAGAAATTTCAACAAGCTTCGAAGCGACGACCGCCGGAGCACGCATGATTTTCGACGTGATGTCAATCACGCAATCGTCTTTCGCCCCGTACTGTTCCGCCGCATCGTCATGCGCATTCCACTGCAGCTGGATTTGTTTAAAGTCTTCGACTTCCGGATGTTTCGAACACGAAAGAAGAAATGCCGCAGCAGCAAGAGCCACCGGAACACAGACAGACGAAATACGAACTGCAGGAAGCCGCCCCATCAATCAAAACCTAGCGGTTCCGCCTGAACGTTGCAACAGTCACGCGATTGCGTCCGCCTTCCTTGGACGAATACAGCGCCTTGTCCGCACGTGCGATGAGAGACTTCGGGTCCTCGCCCGGCACCATTTCGGTCACGCCGAAGGAGCATGTCACCTGCTGTTGCGTAATAAGCGTCGCAGACTCAATCGCCTTGCGCAGTTTCTCGGCGAGGAACGCCGCATTCTGGATGCTCGTGTCATCACTCAGAATCACGAACTCTTCGCCACCCCAACGCACAAGCGAATCCGTATTGCGGATCATGCTCTGCACAAGTTTCGCTAAATTCACGAGGACTTCGTCACCGACAAGATGACCGTAGGTATCGTTGATATTCTTGAAGTGGTCGATATCGAAAATCATGAACGAAACAGGATTGCCCTTGCGGTTCAGTTCCTCCTGTTCGCGAAGGAGGACTCCGCTAAAGCCAGCACGGTTGAGACAACCGGTAAGCGGGTCTTCCTTACTGGAACGTTCGTACTCGCTCTTCTCGATTTCGAGGGCGCGGAGGTTCTTCTTGAGCTCTTCCTGTTTTTTCTTGTTCACCGCGCGTTCGCGGCTGTAGTCGAAGAACCTGATAATCAGGATGATAAGGAACGTGACGAACCAGAGCGCGACAAGAGTCGTCACGAGATCGACCTGGGAAATTTTCTTGCCCTTGAAACGGAGTTTCTTGATTTCCATTCCACCGTAACCGAGCGGAGCGTTAGTCCCCGTCTGGATTTCGATAAGCGGAATGTTCGAGAGATCGACCCTCGCCTTGTGGACATTGATTTCGTTCTGGGAAACCCACCAGCCCGCCACGCGAAATTCCTGCGGGACAAACACGGCCGGGTAAGGCTCCTTCGTCGGAGTGAATTCAATTTCGTTGAACTTGAGAGACGTCTCGTCGTTCTTGCGGTAAAGCGCACTGTCGTAGCCGCGCATGTAAAGGCGGACGGACCCCTCGTTACGCGGTTTCAACCATACAAAAAGGCTATCGTAGTTGGAAAGGTCCAGTCCCCTGGACTTGCCGTCGCCAAGATAAATCTTGATACCCACGTACGGATAGGCGTAACCTTCGCGAAGTTCATACTCGATTACAACGGAACTATCCTTCCGCGTCATCGAAATAGCGGACGTTCCCCCATCCACGGAATCTGCGCTAGCCACCACGTAAGGATACTCGCCGAGATTGATCTCAAGGACATCATCCAAAAAATGCTTATATGCAAACATGGCTACGGCGGTAACCACCAAAAGCACAACGATCAGGAAATTCATCCTGAAAAGGGTGTAAACTTTTCGCATAAACCTTGCAGACATAATCACATATCCATTTGAGACATCGGCCCTTTAAATATACAAAAAAGGGAATTACATGTTCCAAATTATCTTGAAAGCCATCGTCCAAGACGGGCTATTATGGGTCTCAAGGTACTAGCGAGTTCTTCCTGTGAATGGATGTCCGGATGTCCGAGCAAGGCGACATTCGATGTATAGACGTGTTTGTACTCCAAATCTGCGTGTCCGGCGGCAACTTCTTCGTCATAAATTTCCTTGACAGTCGGGCCGAGGTCGTCATTGGGCCAAATTTTCGTCGAAACAAGCAGGAACTTTACACCCGGATGAGCCTTGCGGAGCTTGGAAAGCAACGCCGCATAGGAATTTTTGAATTTTCGTTTGTCTGCATACGGCGGGTTCCCCTGAAAATCGTTGATTCCGATAAAGACGACGATGACCTGCGGGTGGAAATTCTCGAAATTCCAGCGTTCCGGTTTCGCGTATTCAGTCACGGACCCCATGACCGTGTAATCATAGAGTTTTTCAAGTGTCCATTTGGGCACGATATTGTCGTAGTTGCGCACAAGACCACGACCGCTGAAAGCGTTCACCTGATAATCGGCGCCAAAACCGCTCGCAAGAAGGTAGGCGTAACTCTTGGAGGCGTTCGTCTTTTCGAACTCGAGAGAGCCGTCATCAGCCGAAGATCCTTCGCAGCCAAAACCCACCGTGAATGAATCGCCGATGAACTCGATGCGGCGAGACGAAGGCTTGGGAGCATCGCCGAACTCGCCTTCGAGCTGTACTCCGTAGAACTTGACTTCGGGAGCGCCGCTCTCGCTAATCTTGATGAGGCGGTACTTGTGGAACGAACCGTCGTCCTCGACCTTGGTCGCGTGCTCTTCCTTGGAACCGATTTCGAACTGGTCGATCTGCTTGCCGTCACGGTCGAGACGCCAGCGGGACTGGCCTTCGAGCGTAACCATGATTTTGGAAGCCTTGGCGTTGAACGTAATGGACGAGGCAGGCGCACTTACGCGGCTCACGCCATCGGCATGGGACCAGCGCCCGTTGAACAGAAAGTTTTCCATCTTTGAGGATGCTCCGAAAGAGAACGCGGCAAGCGCACTCAGAAAAAGGAATATGCGGACGAGATTCATTGAGGGAATAGTAGAAAAAAATTCTTCGTGGAATTTCTTTTTTTTATATAATACATCCTATTTGTATCCGTTCAGCAGCATCCGCATCTGGAATTATCAAATGTAACATAATTTTCCAGATAATCGCCCAAAGGATGCACGCAAGAACTAGATCTTTTCCTCAAATACGGATGATCATCTTTAAAACATGTCGGTTCTTCTAATTTAAAATCACTGACAATAGAGGCCACTTGTGCAAACCCATCGGTACTATTACCTTTTACAACGTTGTACCCTTCAACAACAACTTGCCATTCCCCCGTTTCAATCAAATCATCTTCAAAATCGCCTTCAACATCAACAACTTCTACATTGTTAAGATGGTCAAAGCACATGCGAAAGTTGTTTTTTTCGTCGCAGGGTCTATAAGCAGTATCTCGAGCATTTTTAATCGTTTTTTTTTCAAAGTCGGGGCTGTAGCGAGGCCCCCCTTCCCTCAAAAAGAGATTTACCCCTGCGTGGCGGCAGCCTTCTTGCTCAAGACTTTGATTTCTTGAATAAAGGAAAGGTCCAGCGAGAATTTTTCTTCCTTGCCGCTCTCCTGGATTTCAACCATCGAGGGAGATTTGGCGAGGTGGAGCGCATGCACGTAGAACATCTTTTCTTCGAGTTTCGCGTTTCGCTTGGTCTTGTCCATGATCTTTGCGGCGAGCGGAGTGCCCACGGTCTTTGCGTAACGGAGGACTTTCACGAGGTCGAAAGTGCTCAGTTTCTGATAAACGCTACCGTACTTGGTAGAATCCATCGTCGCCTGCGCAGATGCTTCGTCAGCTTCATCTCTCAAGTCGTAATCGACTTTTTTCCCTTCCGGCCATGCAATTGCAAATTCGGCACGCCATTCATCTTGAGCGGCCGGGGTCCGGTTTTCCGTTGACTCGCCCACATACGGGAAGAATCCGTAATTTTCAAGAATCTCGAACGCGCGAGCTTCCCTTTCGGGGTTCAGAATAAAGCCATAGCCCGGGATGTATTCTTCCGTGCATTCCATGAACTGCGGGAATCGCGAAAGTTCGCTCAGCACATCCGTACTTTCGACCTTGAGAAGCCGGACTGTACGCACTTTCGCACCATAGAACGAAGCATTCCATTCGGCAAGTGTCGAAGAAACGTTCTCGGGCGGCTTTATCCAGTTGCGGAGATTTTCCACTTCTGATTCGGGAAAACCGCACTTGAGTCCATTTACATACGTTTCTTTTTCGAGCGTAAAGCAAAGGAAAGTCTCATCGTTTTTGACTTTCGCGAGACAGGCGAGAGAATAGAGCACGCGCGGAGCCATACCCGTAGAGACAACCAAGTCAAAGTTCGGGAGCGCAGTGAGGTTCGCCTCCGGAATCGAGGCAATCGACGTCGCGAGCCAATCCTTGCCCGACTTGCTCAGCACCACAGAAGTAATCTTCCCCTGCGCCATGCGGAAATCGACAAGGCCCAAAAGCCACAGTTCGCAAAGCGGACGCGGCATGAATTCCCAAGGCAGGATCTTGTTCTTGTCCTGGATACGGTAGGACGGGTCCATCACCCAGAAAAGGAGCGCGGCATCAGCAGCGGAAAGCCCCTCGCCCAAACGCTTCAACAAGTGCGCACAAAGATTGCGGTCTCCGTGGAAACGTTCCTTGATCCACCAAGAAATAACGTCCTGATGCAAACGGAAACCGTTCTTGTGAATAAAGTCAATTGCAGCCACGGACGGAAGCAGGAAAGTATTTTCACGTTCGAGCCAACCGTTCTGCACGAGAAAGCTGAAAATAAGCGAAATTTCATGCTCGCACGCTTTCTCGGAAACATGACGCGCAGAGGTAAACGCCTCGGCGCAAATCTGGCGACCTCGACGGTGGAGCGTTCCGTTGGCGTTGATACGGAGCTGTTTTTTCTTCGCATTCGCAAGCACCACACAGATATGCCAGTCCAAAAGATTCTGGAATGAAATCAACGGGGATACCGTGTCAATTTCACCTTCTGGCTCGATATCAAAGCAACCGACAAAGTCACTAAAGCCTGCATAAATGGGCGTCCCGCCTACGAAGGAACGATAAATGACAAATTCGCGGCACATCGTAAGGAGGAACATCTGGAGTTCGCGGTTCTTGCTCACGGGAACCGTCAGTCGAAGTTCGTTAAAGGCAAGCCCCCTGGAACCGCTATTGTAAATCAAGTTCAGGCAGCGACGCTGCCACATTTCCATCTTGGAAAACAAGCCCGCAACGCGTTTTTTGTCAGAGTAAAACGATTGCGTTTCGGACTGGATGAGAGCATTATTCAAAAGGCCCTTTTTGCCGAACGCCTTGACATGGGCGTTACGAAGCAGGGGCTTGGTCATTCCATCAAAAAAAGCGTTTAAATCAAACATTATGCACCTTAAAGCAGGGTGCCAAATATAATAAAAATCACGCGGTTCGTTAAGGGGCTACACACGTGAACAGGTATGAGCAGTAGACAGTAGGAAGTAGGAAGGGGTTACGTCATTGCGACCCTCGTTAGAGGGGAAGCAATCTATTCAGTATGACGTCTTCCTCGAAGCGAAGCGTAGGATCCAGTGAAATCGGATTTAGAGATGAGAGGAAGCCCCCCCCCAAAAAAAATCAATCCTTCAAGCAACGGATAGCCACGAAAAAACTATGGTTCAACGTAGATGTCGTTACCGATGAAGGCGTAAACTTAGCGCATACCATATTTTGATCGTCACGTTCATCAACGCTTGCAAAAAGGCCGGCCTCTTCAAAATATATCGCACCATTCCATCCAACACCACCAAGCAAAAGCACATCAAAACCAGATTCTCCTGTACCTCCAGCCGATTTCGCCACCAAATCCTGAACGTAGGCATTGTTCAGCAACTCTTGCCATTCTTCAATACTCGGGATATGCCAGCCTTTCGGACAAAGACCTTTGAACGGACGAGCGTTCGCCGGGACAGCCGGATAATATACAGGCCCATCAAACAAATCTAGAAGTCCCCATTGATCGTATAAATTACCGTAAATGCTGCAATTAGACATTTCCTCATTAGGACAGTTATACGCAATTCTATTGTTTTTATCTTTCAAATTGTATGCTAAATTTTCAGCAAACCACGTTTGCGTTCCAATCGTGACCGTTTTGTATTTTTTCCCGTCACGCTCGTCTATAACCATGTTATTCGTTGCCTCAATATTTGCAGACGAGGTTACACTAGCACTAGAACCGTTTACCTTTTCCGACGAACCGCTAACAGCATTTTTTTCAACAGAACTAGAGAGCTCTACGTTGTACACAACAGAAGAACTAGACATTACAGAAGGCATTCCACCTTCCGAACTAGAAAGCAGAACCGATGCCGAAGATTCCAGCGAACTTGGTGAATCCGGTCCCGAAGAAGATTCATCGCTACATGCAACAAACAGCAGCAAGACAAGAAAAGGAGCTTTATATTTCATAAGATAAACCTTTTTTCATATTATATATCAGAATCTTAATCAATGCATCATAAGCCATTCTTTACATTGGCCAACCCGCCGCCTTTATTTCTTTTGTTTCATAATTATATTGGTAAATCGGGCCACCATCAGTATGGATATTAAATATCATATCACAGTTCTGATTGTTTTTCGATCTGCAATAATGATGGTAAATCGCCTCACCTTGTACAATATCTCTAGTAAAAGAACTTTGTCCATATCCAATACCATCAACCCAATAAGGTCCAGCACCAGTAGAATCTTTGGCCGGCTTGACAGTTCCAACAGTACCTTTAGCCCATTTTCCGTCAAAAACATCAAGGATTTCTTTGTAAACAAGAGAATCTAAACACGGAGTACGTATTTCTTGTTTTTTAGATCCTGTTATCACGCAGAAGTCAGAGACTTGAAATTCCACACAAAACGCGCCCTCTTGACGAATTTTGTTACAAAAGTCTTCAGTCTTTTTCTGTGAAATGCACGAATCCGTCCTACACTCGTCAGAAGTCCCTTGATAATACGTTGCACATCCTATAATGAAACAAACAAATATAAAGAAAGATAATATCTTCATCAGTACCCCAAACTTTCATAATATTTTAACATTCTACGATACCCCCTATTCCTAGCGAAGTCAATGAACCCAAAGCCCCATCTTGACAACCTTCCACCCTGAAGAATCCTTTGTAATTTCATATTCGCTTCCATGAGGAACTGTTTTTCTGTCTTTGACTATAGTCATTACTTTTAATGTGTCACAACCATTACTTTTATTCGTCGCATAACAACAGGAATGGTTAACATGCTTAGTTTTTTTGTGGTCATGAAATCCTTCAATAGGAAAAAAATTTATATAAAAAACTTAAATCAAACATTATGCACCTTGAAACAGGATGCCAAATATAATAAAAATCACGCGGTTCGTTAAGGGGCTACACACGTGAACAGGTATGAGCTATGGGGTCGCTACGCTTTGAGGTATGGGAAAAACGTCATCATATTCTTTTTGTCCAGATTCATCATAATTTTTCTTAAGCGTCCCATTTTCATCGTAATAACACCATCCGCATCTCCAAACAAAATCCACAACATATTCGCTATCAACTATTTCATTTATTGTATTTTTTTTCAAATCAATCGTAAATTCACGGGCTCCCTTAGGTGTATCCACCAAGAACCAGGCCTTTTCACATTTTTCGCCGTCTGTAGATTCACAAACATGCTTTTCTAATACGGCTTCTTCATAAGCCGCTTTGAAAATACGATTCCCGCGATAAGTCACCATTTTTAGCGTTCCGCCTTCAATCTTGGATACAAAATCTGCAATTGCCTGCTTGGTTGCAAAATCCAGGTCGCACGGAGCAAATGTTCCGTCTTCTTGCCAGCACAGGTCATAAGAGACCAGAAACTTTTTATCGGACTTAAATCTCTCATCCAGCACATAAATAAAATCAGACAAGTCATCTAAAGTTTTTTTCATGGAAAAAGATGTTTCAAACGACGAATCGACAAACATATCGTAAAATTCCGAATAATTTCTGGTTTCAGTCAATTGTTTCTGTGCGCTGATTTCAGCAAAAAGATAGCTGCATTTTTCTCCGTCCGATGTTGCACAATACGATTGCATTCCTCCATCTTTTTTTATCTTGATACCGCTTTTTTCAGTATGATACCTAAATAACGATGGAACAGAATCCCCATACGCATTTTGGGGATAAACAATAACAAACGGAGCATAATAAAGAGACTGTACCATAAATTTCAAACCCTTTGTTGAATCAAAGTAGTACACTCTATTCAATATATTTGCAATATAAGTGGAATCCAAATCGCATGGATACCGAAAAATTATTCCATCATTATTTTTTTCACAGAAATCATAAAGTTTCAGCTTTTGTGGAGCATTCTTATAAAGAAAATCAGACTTGTTTATTTGTTCAACATCGCTTGCAAGTTTTGCTTCCCAAGATTTATTAATTTTTTCTTGAGAGGCACAAGCCACAAGGAGTAAACACGCAAGCCCTAAATACAGCGCCCATATTTTAAAAGAATAATTTTCCATATCTTCCATACATTTGCAATGTAGATTTTACTTGTTCACTTTGCATATCATTTAAATAATTTTTTATTTGCATTATTTGTCGATCTTTTAAGGAAAGCCCTTTGAATGCAGTTCCTTTAATTCCTTTTCTCCACGTTCCGGCTCTTCCCCAGCCCCACTCCCTATTAGCAAAAGGATGACTTAATAGTCTATCACGCACAAGGGCCTCCTCTGCATCTATGGAATATCCATGATGCAAAGAATTAAACATTCTGTCAAAATCGTCAGGTTTTAATTGGCTAAATTTTTCATGAATAGCCTCATGAGCAATAGCTTCATAAAAACTTTCTGCAGAGGTTCTAGCGCTCTTCGCTACTGTAATCCCATATTTACCCCTACTCGCAGCCCCTCTATGTGGCTGAACATCGTTGGTTAAAATATAATCCTGATTTGTTAAAGCAATCCTACTGGGATCAACGCCCTCTTGATTGGCAATATATTTAGCGACATCCAGTTCTTTGTTATGCGCCTTACCATAATTATAGACATCTTTATATACATTCCACTTATATTCATCACTTAATCCATAACCAACTAGGCTAAACGCCCCCCCCATAAATCCCCCAATAGCAGCACCACCAAAAGTAGTTCCTAGAAACTCCTCAAAATTAAAAGCATGGTCTCCTAAAGAATAGGCAACTGCAGACGAAGCTAACCCACCGGCAACACCTTCAATGGCTCCCCCAGTAGCAGCAGCAAGAGCACCGGAATGAGTCGATACACCCACAAGCCCTACAGCAGACGTACTTATTCCAGATACGGCCCCAGCGGCAGCACCCCCAGCAGCCCCAATAGCGCCGCCGACCCCGGCCATCTTAAGGGCTTCCCATCCGCAGCCGTCCTTGCCGCTACAGTTGGCATACGCAGTCGTCCCGCCCACAATGGCTCCAATAGCAGCGCCAATTAATACGGGCACAAAAGCAAACTCCCCGTTCGGGTCCACAAAATTTACCGGGTCTCCGCCGTACGTATAGGGGTTCGCGAATTGTCCCGCAGGGTCGGGCGACATCCACATTCCAAAGAACGGGTCGAAGTAACGACTGCCAAAGTAGTACTTACCGTGCTCACCATCGAATTCTTTGTCTTGCCAGCGCTTGTTGTCGTCGCCGGCATCTGTGGCAAGGTCAACAACGGTTCCGTACGCAAAGTAATCATACGCACTCTGGATTCCATCCGAAGTCGCGTAGCCGCGAACGTTACCCTG
>Ga0310696_10003494_pt1 | contig 19598 bp, 11 predicted proteins | sample AusTroGonzalo_MG_4_FD_203885 | JGI IMG/M metagenome (GOLD analysis project Ga0310696, IMG submission 203885) | Bovine rumen microbial communities from tropical cattle in Woodstock, Queensland, Australia - Gonzalo_02 (v2) (version 2) | ecosystem: Host-associated > Mammals > Digestive system >... | reverse complement strand
TTCCAGATAGTGGAAGTTGCCGATTTTCGAACGGGGTATGAGTTCGTGCATCGTGCCGGGAACAAGCGATATCATATCGTCGGCAAGTTCCGCCATCCAGAGGTATGAGTTTCCCCAGTAGAGATAATACTTGCCAGTCGCCGGGTCATGGAAGACGTCGGGGTCGATGACAATGTTAGGCGCTCCGATATCTGCCTGTCTGAGGAGCGCGTGCCCGAGAGCATCTTTGAATGGGCCTTCCGGCCTGTCTGCCACAGCCACGCCGATGCTCCTGTCTGCGACGAAATAGAAATAGTATTTATAGCCGTTACCAACCTTCTTCTCAATGATGCAGGGTGCCCAGGCGTATTCCTTGCCCCAGTCAAGGTCCTGCAGGTCGAGGATGACGCCCTCATCTTTCCAGTTGACGAGGTCGTCGGAACTGAAGCATTTGAAATCGTGGTTGTGCCAGCCGAATTCGCCGTCGGTGGTGGGGTAAATGTAGTATTTCCCAGTCTGTTCACTGTAAAGGACTTCAGGATCGGCGTGCAGTCCCGGGAAGACAGGATTATGTGCTGAAGGAGCGAGATGCTCCGGCTCAGCCGCGTCGCTCCAAGCCTGCAGGCGTTTGTATTCTTCTTCGCTTATTCGCAGGAATGAGCCTTTGCCCGGGCCGTAAACTCCTTCAAGAAACTGCGGACGCCTCATTTCGGTGAAACCGTCGTCAGCGGTGCAGATGCGGTAGCTGTCTGTCGGGCCGCCGTCGGGGATATGGTAGCCAACCTGCCAGCCGGGCGAGCCTGCAAGCCTGAATGAAGTTGGTCCTTCTATGACAGTGTTGCCCTCGGGAGTGATTTCTACAGGTACTGACCATGGACCACTCAGCGATTTCGACTTTGAAACAAGTATTCCGTATCTTCCCTTATCTTCCTTAAACAGGATGCTGAATCCTCCTTCTGGACTGGGATAGATGCTTGCATCCTTGATGCTGAACCCCCAGTCTGCAAGAGTTCTGGGCCGTGACCAGCGCGTCATGTTCAGATTGGCGTGAACTCCAAACAGGCTCATATGGGCGTTCCTTGCAGATTTGAACATTGGGAAATACACCAAATAACCTCCTTTTGTTCCATATGAGTCGTCCCAAATGATTCCCGGGTCTCCGACTCGATGGCCTTTGGGCATATTCAGCGTAGTGACACGGGTCCATTCCAAAAGGTCGTCACTTGTAAAGATATCAATGCTGTAATCTCCCGAACGGGCTGCCATCAGGAAGCCTCCTTCCTGCGCTCTGCACAGGAAAGGAGCATTGTCCTTGATGATGTCGACAGCATCATCGGGGAAAATCGAATCGCCGCACAGCAAGTCGTGGAAATGTATGCCGTCCTGTGACAGGGCGAAGGCTGGCCAGCCTCCGTGGGAGGATTTGTGGGTGTAGAGATATCCGTAGGTTTCGTCGTCTGAGAGTTCGGGATTGCCTGGTAGAGGCTGTGCAGACATAATCTGGCCGACTGCGATTAAAAGGAACAGGAGAAATGGTTTCATAGCGGACGGTGCCTTATCAAAATCACTGTGCTTTAAGATACGGTTTGAGCAGGGCGTACTGTTTGTCCAGCAGGGCTTTGAGATCCTTCAGGTCGTGGCTTTTGCGTACGCGTTCAACCTGGGCGTTGGGGGCGTCGTGCATCGGGGCGAGCTGGGCGGATTCGAGCATATTAGCTCCGACTTCGGCGATGTGGATGCCTTCATCCCAGTCCTTGGCACCGGCTTTCTTCCAGGCGTCGGTGCGGCGCAGCACGCTGCCTATCTTGTCTTCACGGTCGGGGAACTCGGGGAAGGGATTCTCGCGGTTGCGGAAATAGCCGAGAATGGCTGCGGGTATGGACGGGTCACGGACTGTGCCGTCACCGTAGAAGACGCCGTGGACCGTGCCCCAGCCTTTCTCTACTATCATGAGTTCCCAGATGCACCAGCCCATTCCGGCTTTGAAATGCTCCTCTAGAGTGACGTCGTACGGATTGGCGCGGGCTATGCAGCCCATCTCGCCGTTGAACACCTTCTTGCCAACCTTGTCGGCGAAGGCCTGTGCACGGGCTATGGTGTCTCGGATTTCGTCTCGTGTCTCGGAGTAGTTGTGGAACTGCAGTATGTCGGCATAGTCGGCCATTTCAATCATACAGGAAACTTTCTCCATCCCGATTGTCAGGGGAGTTGCGGGATCCATTTCCTTGAAGAGGCCGTACATCAGCTTGCAGTTCTCGAAGTTGCTCTCTTTCATACGGCGGTTCAGGTCGGGCTCGTTCATCAGATCCCACATCATCAGGTTGGGCTCGTCCTTGAGTGCTGCCACAAGGAACTCCACCCACTCGCGGGCCTGGGGAAGAAGGGTGGTGTCGCGTGTCCAGCGGCCGCTGCCCACGACAGGCACTACTCCTATGCCACGCTCGTCGCACTGGCGGGCGAAGTCCTGCAGTCTCGGGGTAAGTTCGTCGCCCAGTTCAGTGAAGCACTGGTAGGGGACGAAGACGCGGCACATATTGAGCTTCAACCCCTGCGCCAGGTCGAGGTTGAACGATGTTTCTTCAGGATTGTAGTTCACCCAGGTGTCTATGTGGTGTCTGGGCTCGGCCACGTATGCAGGCGTATAGTTGAACCCGCGAATCTGCGTGCAGTCGAGGGCATACTTGTCGGTTTTTTGAACAGGAGTGCTGCAGGAGGTTGCCAGGACAATACCGATGAAAGTCACGAAAAGCAGTCTGAAGTTTTTCATAGTGGAAAGAATAATGGTTCTTTTACAAATTTAGCGATTTAATTGTTTTACATTAAAACCTAAACTCGGGTGATTGCTATATTTGCAGTCAGTTGAACTTTAAAATCAGAAATAATAGTATGAGGGCGAATCTCAGAATGTTTTTCATAATCACATCTTTCCTTGCGGGAGCTGTATGTTCCAATGCGCAGGACCTGCCATATATGGAGAACCTGTACTACTATCTTGAGAATACTGAAGTTTATGAAGAGGGGCAGGAAGACGGACGTGCCTACCATATTCCGTCCGCAAACCTTTCGCTGAACGGGAAGTGGAAATTCTTTTATGCGGACAATCCCGACGGCATCCCGAAGGATTTCTACAGAGAGGGTTACAGCACGCGCAAATGGAGTGACATTGAGGTTCCGTCAAATTGGGAGATGCAGGGCTTCGGCCAGCCGCTCTTCCGCAATACACCCTCGCCATTCCCTGCCAATCCGCCATACATTCCTCACGACCTGAATCCGACCGGGGCATACAGGAAGGACTTTGTCATACCTTCTTCATGGAAAGGACAACAGGTATTCCTGCGATTCGAGAAAGTGGCGTCCGCATCGTTCGTATGGGTGAATGGACAGCAAGTCGGTTATAACGAAGGAGCACAGGAACCTTCGGAATACAATATTACAAAATACGTGAAGCCCGGCAGGAATTCAGTCTCTGTCCTTGTGACCAAGTATTCAGACGGCTACTATCTGGAAGGTCAGGACTATTGGCGCCTTGCCGGTATTTTCGATGATGTATGGGTGTATTCCACCGGCCAGGCCAGGATTTATGACTGGTATGTGGTTACGGACTTCGATAAGTCTTATACAGATTCGGAGTTATCGGTGGACGTTGATGTCCGGACATACGATGCGGGTCTGGAGGCCTTCAGGGTTAGTGCCGAAGTGTCCATGGACGGTGTCCTGGCAGCAAGGATGGAGTCCGGTGCCGAATCTCTGTCGCCTCACGGCAAAAAGACTCTCAGACTCGCTGCGCACGTTCCTTCTCCGCTCAAATGGACGGCTGAGACTCCCGATCTCTACGACCTCAAACTGACTCTTACCTCCGCATCAGGAAAAGTCATTGAGCAAATCACGAAAAAGATAGGCTTCAAGAAGACTGAGATTGTCGATGGGGTATTTTTGCTCAACGGGCAGAAAGTTAAAGTGAGTGCCATCAATACTCACATGCAGCATCCCGAGACCGGGCACACTATGGACGAGGCTACGATACGCCGGGATATGGAGATTCTCAAACAGTTCAATTTCAACGGTGTACGTACATCTCACTATCCGCCGGTCAACAGATATCTGGAACTTGCCGACGAGTATGGTCTTTACATCTTCGACGAATGTGGCGACGAGGCCCACGCGACCGAGCGCGTTTCAAGTCTGCCTGAGTTTGAAGCGATGTATCGGGAACGCTCAAGAAAGATGGTGCTCAGGGACAGGAACCACGCAAGTGTAATCGCGTGGAGTGCCGGCAATGAAAGTGGCGAGGGCCCCAACATAGCCGCTGTCATCGACGAAGGCCGGAAGTTTGACCATACCCGTTTCTGGATGTACGGAGGCAATGCGGAGAAGAATCCTGCCGAGGACATCTTGGGGCCACGATATCCTTTGCCATTGGAACACGAGGTTCTTTACGGACTTGACACTTTGGACTTGCGTCCTTCCTTTATGGATGAGTATCTGTCCATAGCCGGCAACGGTGGCGGAGGTATGGCCGATTACTGGCGAGTCATATACAATCATGACAAGATTCTCGGTGGGGCCTTGTGGGACTTCGTAAGCCCGGGACTTACCGAATATGAAAGAATCCTCAAGGACAGTTCTCCTTTCGACTCTCAAGTTTCGATAATGGGGCGTGCCAAACTGGTTGCAGGCCCGTGGGGCAATGCCCTGGATCTGGCTGTCACTGACCAGTGGGTCGAAGTGTACCGCTCGGACAATCTTGAAATCAATGGGGACCGCCTGACGATTTCCTTTGATGTCTTTCCTCGTAAATTGAATACTACAGGAGGCTATTTCATTACGAAAGGAAGCAATCAGTTCGGAGTAAGGCAGGTCGGTGAGGACGAGCTGTCGTTCTACATCTTCACAGGTACAAAAAAGGAGATTTCGGCACCACTGCCTGAAGATTGGGAGAATAAATGGCATAATGTCCGGGCCGTTTATGACGGGACCGGGATGTATATTTATTTGGACGGGGTGAAGGTGGCAGAAGGTGACTGCACAGGTCCCATCGTCAATCTTCCCTGGCCTGTGAACATAGGACGCGACGGGGAAGCGTGCGGGCAGGAGACGCGGGGCTATATCTGTGACGCAATCCTTGATAATGTGGCCGTGTTTACAGAGGCTTTCGAGCCCTCTCAGAAGTTGTCTGCTTCATCGTCTGTGCTCTGGCTGGACTTTGAGAGCGAGAAGATGGGTGAGAAATATTTCTCTCACGGAATCGGAGCACGCACTTACGGTGCCATCTGGCCCGACCGCGTGCCTCAGCCTGAGATGTGGGAAATCAAAAAAGCCACTCAGCCGCTTGAGTTTTATATGCTCAATGAGGAAGAAGGAATAGTAGAGGTAGTGAACAGAAAAGTGTATACGGACGCCTCGGACTACAGGACTGTCTGGACGCTGACGGAAGATGACAGAGCAATCGAATCCGGTGAACTGGATCTTTCCGGCCTGGCCCCCGAAGGTTCTGTCATTGTCAGGGTACCTTTCCACAAACCGGCATCTCCGGTACCGGGTAAAGAATACAGACTTGCTGTTTCTTCTGAATTGCGGCGTGGAACCATGTGGGCAGACGCCGGCCACGAGGTGGCATGGGAACAGTTCGAGATGAAGAAGTGGAACGTTCCCGCTCTTGCGGAGCCTCATTCAGGGACTGCCTGCCTGAAAACTGACGATAGTGGATACATAGTCTCAGGGCAGGGCTTCGAGTACCGTTTCGACGCTGAAACCGGAGCTCTTTCATCCATCAGGGTCGAAGGTAAGGAATTGTTGACAAAGCCACTTAAACTCAATCTATGGCGAGCTCCGCTGGCTAACGAACTGGACGGATGGAACGGCGGCTCTGTGCGCGGCGCCCAGATTCGTCCCGGATATGCCAACTGGATTGTGTCGATGTATTATTCATACGGCATTGACGAATTGTCCTACAGGCCCGTGGAAGTGAAGGCCAGGGAAGCAGGGAACGCGGTTGTGGTAGAGGTCAGAGAAGCGGTCCTGTTCAAAAGGCTGACGTCCGGCTTGAGCCGGCGCGACCTGTATATTTTCGGACACACTGCCCCTGGTATTGAGAATATTTACCGATACACCGTATATGGGGATGGAACCGTCGAGATGGAGCATATAGTCAATCCTCAGGGTGATATGCCGATGTGGTTCCCGAGAGTCGGTGTCACAATGTCCCTTGACGGGTCTTTGGATCATGTTGAATGGTATGGACGCGGCCCGCAAGCCAATTATCCTGACCGCAAAACCGGTTACCGGATTGGCATATACGATATGTCGGTTTCCGAAATGTACGAGCCGTACGTCATTCCCCAGGATTATGGACTCAGGACGGACAACCGCTGGGTGCGACTTGTCGATGCGGAGGGAAAAGGTCTGGAATTCAGTTGTGACCAGCCATTCAACTTCAATGTCTACGATTTCACTACAGACAATCTGACGAAGGCTTCATATCAGTATCAGCTGCACAAGTCTGACGATCTGACGTTTAACCTTGACTATGACACTTCAGGCGTAGGATGCTCCGCAAAGGGAATATTTAATGGCTACAGGGCTTATCCCGACCTCTATCAAAGAACCGTAACCATCAAACCCGTCTTCTGAGCAGCCGGCAGAGCCGCACAAACTATTATCGATATGAAACACAATTATTCTAAAGCGGCCAGTATGGCCATCATCGCGGTGATATATGGTTGCGCCATTGCGGTGGGCTTTATTACATATGACAAGGTATCGGCTTCCATGTCTGAAATCATGGCGCTGCTGCTCGCCGATGTGGTGGCGACTGTATATGTATGGCTCATGGGGCTGGTCTTCAACAACGTCTCGGTTTATGACCCGTATTGGAGCGTGGCGCCTCCGGTGATGTTCACTGTGTGGGCGTTCTACAAGAGTGTTTTCTCGCTGCCGGTCATCTTGCTTCTGCTTGCAATATGGTATTGGGGCATACGCCTGACAGGAAACTGGGCCCATACCTTCAAAGGTCTTGACCACGAGGACTGGCGATACACCCGCTACCGCACGATGCAGTCGCCGCTGGTGTTCCATCTGACCAATTTCTTCGGCCTGAATATGATGCCTACGCTGCTGGTGTTCGCATGCATGCTGCCGGGTTTCGGGCTGTACGGTGCAGAGGCTGCCAATGTCATCACCTGGCTGGGATTTGCAATTTGTTTGTCATCGGCCACCATCCAGTTGGTTGCGGACACTCAGATTCACCGTTTCAGGGAGAACCATCCCGGGCAATTCTGCAATGTGGGGCTGTGGAAGCACGCCCGTCACCCCAACTACTTCGGCGAGATCCAGTTGTGGTGGGGCGTCTGGTTGATGTATGCGTCCATTTACGGAATAGACAGGATGGTCTTCGCGCCTTTGGCGATGACAGCCCTCTTCTCATTCATCAGCATCCCCATGATGGAGCGCCGCCAGATGGAAAACAAGCCCGGATATGCCGAATACAAGAGGCATACGAGGCCTTTGATATAAGTAATAATACCTTGCACAAATATGTTTGAAGTAACCAAATTGTCAGAAACGATGCATGGCGGAATCCGCAAAGCTTCGTTCCAAACCTGCGACATTGTCTGCTCCGAGCAGATTGACATCGAGCTTGAAGGGGACGTCATCCGCAGCATCCAATATACCAAGGGCTGCCACGGCAACACTCAGGGCGTAGCTGCCCTTTGCGTCGGAATGAAGAAGGATGAAGTAATCGCCCGCCTTGAAGGCATTGACTGCAAAGGCCGTGGCACAAGCTGCCCCGACCAGCTGGCCAGGGCACTTAAGCAGTTATAATTTGCTGTTTCGGGCCGCATACCTGGCAATCTCTTTCTCCAGGCTTTCGGGGAATGGGTGGCAGTCGTCGCGGAAGAAGGTGGCGGTGACGCCGTTTTTGGAGGAAGACCAGTTGCCGACAACTTCTCCGTCAAGTAGTATGACGGGCCAGAAGGTGCCGCTCTGGTCGTGGGCATGGTGGCGGTGCTGCAACGGCAGGACTACCTCGCGGCTTTTGTAGCTGATAAGATATTCATCGAAGGGGGGCAGCAGTATGCAGCGGCCTTTTTGGAACCCTCTCGTGCGGGCATCTTCAGTGAGATAGAACTCCCGCCCGTGCCATTTTTCGGTGTGCAGCCAGTCGCCGAGCAGGGCGATGCCTTTCCTGCAATCGTTAACCCCCAGTCCGCTCCACCATACGAAATCCTCGAGCGTGGCCGGCTGGCTGTGGCGGAAGTATTTGCGTGTGAAATTCATCAGAGCCTCGTCGCGGTCGAAGGGTTTGCGTGCCGGCAACTTGTCTGCCGATAGGGCATAGCTGGCTTTGACCGGCAACAAATCCCCGCTGCAGAGCGCTCCTGAAAACTCTGCCATCCGTATATGGTACGACAGCCTGTGCTCGTCCATGCGGACATCCTTTTCCGCCAATGCCTGCACCAAGTCTTCCTTCGTGACGCTCCCCAGGTCTGCGGCAGCCTGACACAGGATTTCCCTGATGCTGAAAAGCTCGTCGTCCGGAATGCTGATTCCGTTGCCGGCCATCCAGCCTTTGGTCACGGCAATCGCCCTCGGGCTGCAAAGCTCAATCATCGGCCAGTAGTCATCGGCTGCCACCAGCTGCCATGTGCCACGCATCAGGTGCAGCCGGACAATCTCCCCGCCGTCGTAAGCCTTTTGGAATGCCTTTGCGCAAGGGCGCTTCGTCCTCATTTCCACAGCCCAGCGCATTCCTTTCTGGTCCTGCGCCTGCATCGCGCCCATCCAGCTTACCACTCCTGCCGGAGTGGTAAACTGCGGGCAGATGAGCTGCTGGCTCAGCAGACGCTGTGAAACGGGATTCATTCAGGCTTGGCTGGAGCGAGCACGTTGTTGACCTTCCAGGTCTGAGCCTTCTTGAGACTGTAGCTGGCGGTAGCGCGAACGTCCTTCACTGAGGCTGAGAATGCTACTTTGTAGTTGCCTGCAGCGGCTTCCCATTGTGAGCTGGCCTCGTTGAAAGATGCAAGAGAATAGTTGTCAACGCTCATGGTGAGAGTCTGGCTTTCACCCGGAGCGAGTTCGCGAGTCTTTGCGAAGGCTTTTAGCTCGCGGACAGGTTTCTCAAGCCCGCCTGCGGGTGCGGTGACATAGAGCTGGACAGCCTCGCGACCTGCGACAGAACCTGTGTTCTTGACAGTAATTGTGGCTGTGAAGCCGTTGGCAGTTGCTTTGACAACAGGCTTGCTGTATTCGAAAGTGGTGTAAGAAAGGCCGAATCCGAAAGGATAAGACACCTCCTTGCCTGCGGTTTCAAAATAGCGGTAGCCTACCCAGATGTCGTCCCTGTACTCTGAATAGTCCACGTCCTTCACGGGCTGGGGCTGCTGGTTGCCGCGGCCGAAGTTGTTGACGGGCTGGTTGCGGGTGTAGTTGTAAGGGAAATCGTGTGATGACGGGCTGTCGAAATAATTCAGCGGGAAGGTAGTGGCGAGTTTTCCTGAAGGGTTGGCCTTGCCGCAAAGCACGTCGGCAATCGATGCGCCGCCTTCCATACCGGGCTGCCAGGCGAGCAGGATGGCATCGGGCATGTGTTTCCATGAGGCCGTCTCGATGGCTCCGCCGATGTTCATCACTACAATCACTTTCTTGCCTGCAGCGTGGTATTCGTTGCAGAGGTCTTCGAGAAGCTGGCGCTCGGTGGCTGTAAGAGCCCAGTCGCCTGCTACTGCCTTGCGGTCGGCGCCTTCACCGGCGTTGCGGCCGATGGTGACGACGGCGACGTCAGTGCTTGCCTGATTCCTGGTCACCAGAGTGTTCGCCACTTCCATTTCGGGCAGGACGGGACGTCCCCACATAGAGGCGCTGGCACTGCCGAGGAGGGCGTTCTGGTAGTCCATATATTTCGCATAGAGGTTTGCGATGGTCTCATTGACCTTGAAACCGTCCATTTCGAGGCCCTCCTTGAGATTGCGGACGAACTTCTTGTTGACGGCGCCGGAACCGGTGCCGCCGGGGATGATGTCGTATGAAGTTACGCCATAGAGGGCAATTACCTCATCGCCTTTGAGAGGCAGGGTGGCATCGTCGTTCTTGAGAAGCACCATACCCTGGGGGGCAGCCTTGCGTACGAGTGCCTCATGGGCTGTCAGGTCGGGCTTGTCAGAGAACTTATAACCGGCGAAGCGGGGAGTGCGCACGATGTATTCAAGCATATTGCGTACGTTGCGGTCGAGGTCGGCCTGAGATATGATTCCGTCCTCCACTCCCTTGATGATGCGCTCAATCTCGGATTCTGCACCGGGCTCCATCAGGTCGTTCTGAGCGATGACGGCCTTTACCGTGCCTTCCTTGTTGCCCCAGTCGGTCATCACGATGCCGTCGAAGCCCCATTCTTCACGCAGGACTGTGGTGAGCAGTTCGCGGTTCTGCTGGGTGAACTGGCCGTTCATCCGGTTGTATGATGACATCACTGTCCATGGCTTGCCTTCCTTTACGCAGATTTCGAAATTCTTCAGGTAGATTTCGCGCAGAGCTCTCTGGCTTATGATTGCATCTACCATGTTGCGGTTGGTCTCCTGGTTGTTGGCCATGAAGTGCTTGATGGATGTTCCGACTCCGTTGCTCTGGATGCCGCGGACATAGGCGGCTCCCATCTTTCCGCTTACCAGCGGATCCTCCGAGAAATATTCGAAGTTACGGCCGCAAAGCACATTGCGGTGGATATTCATGCCGGGGGCAAGGAGCACATCCACCCCATATTCCAGGACTTCATTTCCCATGGCGGAGGTCAGCTCTTCCACAAGGGCGATGTCCCAGCTTGAGGCGAGGGCTGTCCCGACTGGGAATGCTGTGCAATAGAAGGTCTGGTCGGTGCCGGCACGGGTCGGGCTTATACGCAGTCCGGCAGGGCCGTCGGCCAGTACTGTGGCGGGGATGCCAAGACGTTCGATGGCACGGGTGCGGCCTGCTGCACCCTGTACGAGGGTGGTGGTTCCGGAAGTGACTCCGTTCACCACGGCGGCTCTGCTGCCGCCGACAAGGAGGGTAGCTTTCTCCTGCAGGGTCATTGCGCCCAGCACTTCGTCGATATTGTCCTTGGTCAGCTTGGGCTGGGCCAGGGCGGTGGCAACTGAGAGGAGTGCAGCTGCGGTCAATAACATTTTTTTCATTGAAATGTGTTTTTTATGATTGAAGTTTATTTGGCTGTATTCGAATTGGCAGAGCCAGCCCAGATGACTCCGGACATGATGGCTGCGCATCCTATCCCCGAGGACAATGTCATTCTCTCTCCAAGGACGGCCATAGCTGTCAGCAGGGTGAAAACCGGATTGAGATATACATAGTTGGTGGCTGTGACATTGCCCAGCTTGTCCATGACAAGATTCCAGAAAAGGAAGCAGAGCAGGGAAGCCATTATGCCGAGGAAAAGCAGGTTTCCCCACACTACGGACTGACTCAGAATCTCCGGTGAAAAGGATTCCTGACGGCCTCCGAGAAACGGAAGTATGGTGAGGAGCCCGTAAAAGAAGACCTTCCTTGTCGCGGTAACGGCTCCGTATGTCCGTGTCATCTGTCCCATGAAAAGGCTGTAAACCGCCCAGCACAGGGCTGCTCCGATGGCCAGAAGGTCGCCCTTGGCCGAGAGCTGGAGCTTAGAGCCGTCGAACACCAGGAGTGCCATTCCGGTCAGAGCGAGCAGAGTGCCGCCGACCAGGGGCCAGCCCAGCCTCACCTTTTCCAGGCTTTCAGCAAAGCGGCCTTTCCCCAAGCGCCTGTAAAGCAATGTAAAAATGGCCGTAAAGAGCGGCGCGGAGCACACAAGGAAAGCCACGTTGCTTGCCTGGGTATAAGCAAGTGCTGTATTTTCAGTAAGGAAGTAGAACGACCCGCCGCTGACACCCAAAAGAAGGAAGACAAGTTCCTCCCTCCAGCCGTACCACAGTTTCTTGTTCTTCCCGGCCAGAGCTATGTACAGCCATATGCCAGCGTAGGCCATCACGAAACGTATGAAAAAGATTGCCACAGGGTGCATCCCTGCGCCTATGAGCAGCTTAGTGCTGACGAAAGTCACGCCCCATACAGCCACTACGGCCAGTGCAAGAAGATGGTACCTGGGGCTGCCTGTCATATCAGCGGATTTCTTTTCCAAAAGGCATTATCGTGCCGAGGGCCATCTTGAAGTGCTGCAGGCCCAGAGGAATGCCGACGATGGTGACGCAGAAGACCAGGCCGAAGAAAAGATGCAGGAGCGCAATCTCCCACCAGCCGCAGAGAATCCAGAAAAGATTCATCACCACCGACACGCAGCCGGGCTCGTTGGGGCCGTTCACAAGTTCGTGTCCGAAGGGCCACATTGAGTAGGTCCCCAGTTTGAAAAGCTGCACTCCGAAGGGTATTCCAATGATGGTTATGCACATCAGCAGGCCCATTACATAATAGATGAGAGCGATGATAATGCCCCCAAATATGAGCCACATTATATTTCCGAAAATTTTCATGACTGCAAATATACATTTTTCTTGAATAGCGTCATCAGCTGAGGCGCGGTGGGTTGAAATGGCACCCAAAACAAAAAAGACCGATGCAAACCGGTCTTTTTTGTTTTGGGTGCCAGGTGGGACTCGAACCCACGACATTCAGAACCACAATCTGACGCTCTAACCAACTGAACTACGGGCACCATGTACGAAAGCTCTTCACTTTCGGCGGCAAAGGTAACAATCTTTTCCGTTTTGGAAAAACAATTTTTATATTTGTCCGATTTTCCCGAAGAATTCAACAAAACAACAAATAATACAATATGGCAAGAGAAATAAAGTTCTCTCTGGTTTACAGAGACATGTGGCAATCCTCCGGCAAATACACCGCCCGCGCCGACCAACTTGAGGAAATAGCTCCGGTAATCATCGACATGGGTTGCTTCGACCGCGTCGAGACCAACGGCGGCGCATTCGAGCAGGTGCAGTTGCTCTACGGACAGAATCCGAACAAAGCTGTTCGCGCCTTCACGGCGCCACTCCACAAAGCTGGCATCCAGACCCACATGCTCGACCGTGGCCTCAACGCCCTGCGCATGTATCCCTGCCCTGTGGATGTGCGCAAGCTCATGTATAAGGTGAAGCATGCACAAGGTGTTGACATCACCCGCATCTTCGACGGTCTGAACGACGCGAACAACATCATTCCCTCAATCAAATATGCCATCGAAGGGGGTATGATTCCCCAGGCATCCCTTTGTATCACTTATTCCCCCATCCATACCGTAGAGTACTACACCTCGCTGGCCGACAAACTCATCGAGGCAGGTGCACAGGAAATTGCGCTCAAGGATATGGCCGGAATCGGACGTCCCTGGTCGCTCGGACAGATTGTCGCAGGCATCAAGAAGAAACACCCCGAGATTATAATCCAGTACCACGGGCACAGCGGCCCCGGCTTCTCCGTAGCATCCATGCTCGAAGTTGCCAAAGCCGGCTGCGACGTTCTTGACGTGGCCATCGAGCCGCTTTCATGGGGCAAGATCCATCCCGATGTAATCACCATCAGGGCAATGCTCAAAGATGCAGGCTTCCAGGTGAAAGACATCAACATGAAGGCATACATGGAGGCACGCGCCCTCACCCAGAAGTTCATCGACGACTTCCTGGGCTACTTCATCGAACCGACCAACCATCACCTCTCTTCACTGCTTGTGGGCTGCGGCCTGCCGGGAGGCATGATGGGCTCGATGATGGCCGACCTCAAGGGCGTCCATCCCGCAGTCAACATGTACCTGCGCAACAACGGCAAACCCGAAGTCGCTCTCGATGACCTGGTTGTCAAGTTGTTCGAGGAAGTAGAATATGTATGGCCGAAGGTCGGTTATCCGCCCCTCGTAACTCCTTTCAGCCAGTATGTGAAGAACATTGCGCTGATGAACATCATGGCCGAGGCCCAGGGCAAACCCCGCTACAGCCTGCTCACCGACAAGAGCATCTGGGGTATGATTCTTGGCCGCAGCGGCGTCCTTCCCGGCCCCGTAGCTCCTGAAATCAAGGAACTCGCCGAGAAGCAGGGCATGGAATTCTTCACAGGCGACGTCCAGGCTCTCTATCCCGATGACATGGACGAATACCGCAAGGAAATGAAGGAGAACGGCTGGGAGTTCGGCCCCGACGACGAAGAGCTCTTCGAGCTGGCCATGCACCCCACCCAGTACCGCGACTACAAGAGCGGAGCTGCCGCCGACCGTTTCAACAAGGATCTGGAAGCAGCGAAAGCCAAGGCCGGAGCTCCGATTATCGTGCAGCGTCCCGTCGTGGAAGTTCCCAAGAACGGCGCAGGCAAGTTCCAGGAAGAACATCCCAAGGCCAAGGCAGTGCAGGCAGAGGCTGAGGGACAGATTATCTGGGAATACGACGTCGTGGACAAGTCAATGGCTCCGAGGGTTGGCAAGGCCGTGAAGGCCGGCGACGTAATCTGCCGCATCCAGACCAACTACGCTCTCGAAGACGTGAAGGCCGCCTATTCAGGCAAAATCGTAGCCGTATATCCCGCTCAGGGGGCAAAGGTCGCAAAGAACGAAATCATCGCTTACGTGGAGTAAGCGCGGTTCCGCTGACCTGATAAAAATAAAGGCTGCTTAAATGGCAGCCTTTATTTTGTATGTCCTTCCTGCTTGAGTTTCGAGGTCGTATTCATAGACCTTCTGCAGTTCCGGCATCGCGGCCTCGTAGCCTTCCGCTATGAGAGGAGTTGCAATGTCCGCGCTCTCCATGAGCATATTGGGGTTGCCGCCCGAAGCTTCTTTCAAGCCTGCGCCCTTAAGCGGAACATAGGAACGGAGGCGAACCGTTCCGCCTATGAGAGATTTGACGCTGGCTTCGGCGAGCTGTGCGTCATGCCATTTGATGGCAACCTCGAAGCCTCCGCGGGCTTTGAGGCCTGAAACGCTGCCCTCAGCCCAGGCGTCGGGAAGGGCGGGGAGCAGGTGCAGCGCACCGTCATGGCTCTGCAACAGCATTTCCGCCACTCCGGCAGTCAGGCCGAAGTTGCCGTCTATCTGGAACGGGGGATGGGCGTCGAAAAGGTTGGGGTAGGTCCTGCCTGTGGCGCGTCCCCATCCGTCACGCTGCTGAAGCGTCAGCATGTTGCTGATGATCTTGAGCGCATGGTTGCCGTCGAGCAGCCTTGCCCAGAGATTCACCTTCCAGCCGATAGACCAGCCGGTAGCCATGTCGCCGCGGTAGATGAGGCTCTGCTTGGCCGCCTGGAACAGCTGAGGATTCTTGTAGGGAGAAACCTGGTTGCCGGGATAGAGGCCGTAAAGATGAGAGACGTGGCGGTGCTCATTCTTCGGGTCGTCGAGGTCTTCGAGCCACTCCTGCAGCTGACCGTGCTGACCTATCTGCATGGGTGGCAGGGCTGCGAGGGCTTGCTCCAGCTCGGCGATGTATTCAGTGCGGCCGGGATCCAGCATGAATGTGGCCTTTATTGCATTGGTGAATACGTCGTGCAGCAGCTGTACGTCCATCGTGCATCCGGCCACAATCATGCTCCTGTGGCCGGGAGGCCCCTGCTCGGGCGAGGTGGAAGGTGCGGTGACCAGCCAGCCGTAGTCGGGGTGGGGAATAAGATAGTCCAGATAGAAATCGGCCAGCCCTTTGAAGAGTTCGTAGTTTTCTATGATGAACGCTCCGTCGCCGCTGTAGAGATAATGCTGCCACAGCTGCTGGCTGAGCCATGCGCCGCCCATGGGCCATACATAGTCACTGCCGTCCACGGGGCCGGTGATGCGCCAGATGTCGGTGTTGTGGTGGACAACCCAGCCGTCGCATCCGTACAGGGTCTGAGCTGTGCCCCGGCCGGTCCGCGAAAGTTCCTGCACCATCTTGATGAGCGGCTCCGAGGTCTCGGTGAGGTTGGTGACCTCTGACGGCCAGTAATTCATCTCGGTATTGATGTTGACAGTGTATTTTCCGTCCCAGGGAGCCATCAGGCTCTGGTTCCATATGCCCTGCAGTCCGGCAGGCTGTCCTCCGGGCTGTGAAGAGCAGATGAGCAGATACCTTCCGTACTGGAACATCAGGGCTACGAGAGCCTGGTCGCCGCCGTCCTTGAAGTTGTCCACGCGCAGATGCGTCTGTTCGCCGGAGCCCTCCCCGAGGTCAAGCTTCACCCTGTCGAACTGCTCTGCATAGAGCTTGTGCTGAGCCTTGTATTCGCTCTCGAAGCTGTTCTCCGCAGCCTTTTTCATAAGCTCGGCGCTGCGTGCCATTTCGTCGCCGCTGATATCCTCGTAGCTGATGAAATTGGTGGCTGCGGTGATGTAGATGGTTGCCTCGTCAGCTTCCCGGACGGTGATGTCATCCAAGCCGACAGCCACACTGCCGTTGCTGGCTGTCACCCTCGCGCGGTTGGCGAAACGCACCCCGCCCGGAATGCCTTCGTGCGTCGAAGCGGTGGCGGTCAGCACAAGGTCTTCGCCGTCTGCGAAGATGTAATGCGTCTGGTAGGGAGTGTCGTAACTGAGCCTGAAACTCAGGGCTCCGCGCTTGTCCGCTGATAGCTTGACATAGATTCCGTTGTTGCGGAACGATGCGAAGCACTCCCTCGTATAGGTCACGTCCCCGACTTTGTAGCTCACGCTGGCCATCGCTTTTTCAAGGTCCAGCTCGCGGCGGTAGTCGCTTGCTGCATCATGACCTTCGAAGTCCAGCATGATGCTGCCGATGGTCTGGTAGGGCATGCCGTGGATGCCTGTCAGGAAGTTCTCGGAAAGCAGCCTCGACACGGCGGCGTCGTCACCTGCGAAGATGGCCTCCCGCACTGCCGGCAGGGCTTCGAGGGCTTTGGGATTGTCGTTGCGGTGCGGACTTCCGCCCCAGATTGTCTCTTCGTTGAGTTGGATGCGCTCGGTGGCTGTGCCTCCGAATACCATGGCACCCATCTTCGAATTGCCTACAGGCAGGGCTTCCACCCATTGCCCGGCGGGCTGGGCGTACCACAGCTTCAGGTTGTCATCTGTCTTTGTGCAGCCGATAAGGCAGGCAAGGCACAAGACTGCAGGAAAAAGTCTTTTCATTTCAGTAAAGATAATATTTTGAGGATGCTGCCTTGAAAGAGGCCTCATCCTTGCGCCAGTAATCCTTTATGTCGTCGAACCTGTAATTTCTGCGCAGGGCTTCGCGGATGCGGCTGCTGCCGAGTACCTTGTCGAACATGGCATATTTGGAGGCGTCCGAGCCGTCCAGCGGCCTCTGTCCAGGGTATAATCGGGCTACCGTCTCCAGCACGTGGAACTGGATTTCGGTGAGTCTTGCCGCCGAATAATCGGTGAAGAACAACTGCACCCCGCCTACGGTTTTCCCCGCTGAAGAACCGGATGTCGGCTGGTAGTATGCCGGGCGGAATTTTACACCGGGCAGGCCAAGCGAGTTCAGTGCCGCAGCGAAGCTGTCTGCATCGGCAATCCAGGTGGCGGCGAAGCACTCGAAGGGCAGGGTGTAGCCTACGCCTATGTTAAGATAGCCTCCGAGCTCCCCGATGATGCCGGAGGCCGGATAACAGAATACCGTCTCGGGGTGGGGAATGTTGGGGGATGTGGGAACCCAAGGAAGGCCCGTGTCAGGGAAGGTCATGTCGCGCTGCCATCCCTCCATCTGCACTACGGTCAGCCTGCATTTCCTGGGGGCGTCCCTACCTTGCTGGCCGCGGACCATTCCTTCTTCATTCAGCATACGGGCCAGCTCTCCAACTGTCAGTCCGTAGATGTAAGGAATTTCGTACATGCCTACAAACGAGAAAAAGCCCGGCTCCACGACGCTGCCTTCCACTTTGCGGCCTCCTAGGGGGTTGGGCCGGTCAAGCACTATCACTTCGGCGCCGGCTTCGGCGCAGGCCTGCATAACGAGGCCGAGAGTGCTGATGAAGGTGTAGGAGCGGCAACCGTTGTCCTGTATGTCATAGACCACCGCGTCCAGCCCCTTGAGCATGGCTGCGGTGGGTTTGCGGGTGCTGCCGTAGAGCGAATGGACGGGCAGGCCGGTCTTGGCGTCGGTGCTCTGGGCCACATAGCCGCCCGCCCGGATGTCGCCGCGCACTCCGTGCTCAGGCCCGAAAAGTGCGACGAGTTTCACACCGGGGGCAGAAAAGAGGATGTCCACGGTGGAGTTGAGATTGCGGTCCACTCCGGTCGGGTTGGTGACAAGGCCGATGCGCTTGCCCTGCAAAACTTCGAAATTACTTTCCACAAGCACTTCGAGGCCGGTCTTGACCACAGCCGAGGCGCTGAGAGCCGAAGTCAGACATAATATGAGAGTGAGAATCTTTTTCATGACGTCAGTCGTTTTTGCGTCCGAACTCAGAAGGAAGCTTGTCCCTTACGAGGAAGGACGCCACTATTCCGGGGATGGTGCAGACACACACCCATACAAAGAACAGAACGTAGCCTATGCTGTCCGCAATCCAGCCCGCAACCATGCCTGGCAGCATCATTCCGAGGGCCATGAAGCCAGTGCCGATGGCGTAGTGGGCAGTCTTGTGCTCTCCTTTGGCTATGTATATGAGAAACATCGTGTAGGCGGTAAAACCAAAACCGTACCCGAACTGTTCGAGGAAGACGAAGGAAGAAATCAGGGCTACGCTGCTTGTGCCGCAGAGTGCCATTATAACATACACAAGGTCGGGCAGGTTGATTGCCACGGCCATTGGGATGAGCCACTTGCGGAAGCCGTCGCGGCTGATGACCATGCCGCTGAGCATGCCTCCGAGCAGCAGGGCAATCACGCCGAGGGTTCCGTAGATTCCTCCCACTGTGGCAGTGGCAAGTTCTAGCCCTCCGGCCTGTGTGCTGTCGAGCATGAAAGGCTGTGCTATTTTCACCAGCTGGCTCTCTCCGAGGCGGTAGGTCAGCAGGAAGAAGAATACCAGCCCCATGTTGTCTTTCTTGAAAAAAGTGACGAAGGTGGCAGCGAACTGCTTCCAGATGGTGCGGGCGGAAATGTCGCTGCGAGGCGTGTCGCTCGCCGGCCTGGGCAGCATGAAGCGGTGCCACAGAGCCAGTGCCACGAATATGGCTGCAAGCAGGTAGAAGCTGAGGCTCCAGGACAGGGCTATGTTTCCGTTCAGGCTGGAAAAAATCTTTCCCTGCTCTATCCATCCGGCGAACATTACCAGCACTCCCTGTCCGAAAATCATAGCCACGCGGTAGAAAATGTTGCGGATGCCGGCAAAGAAGCTCTGCCCGCCCTCGTCGAGGCCGTGCATATAGAAGCCGTCGGCGGCAATGTCATGTGTGGCGGAAGAAAAGGCCAGCAGCCAGAAGAAGGCCAGCGTTATCTGGACGTAGTGCTCCGCAGGTATGAAGAATGCCACTCCGGCGAAAGCCGCAGCCATGAGGGTCTGCATGGCGTTGATCCACCATCTCTTGGTCTTTATAAGGTCCACGAAAGGGCTCCAGATGGGCTTGATTACCCAGGGCAGGTAAAGCCAGGAGGTATAAAGCGCTATTTCGGTGTTCGACAGGCCGAGCTTCTTGTACATCACGACAGCCACGGTCATCACTGCTACGTAGGGAAGTCCCTCAGCGAAGTAGAGGGTGGGAATCCATTTCCAGCCGTTAGATATTTTCATGGACATAA
>Ga0310696_10003492_pt1 | contig 19601 bp, 15 predicted proteins | sample AusTroGonzalo_MG_4_FD_203885 | JGI IMG/M metagenome (GOLD analysis project Ga0310696, IMG submission 203885) | Bovine rumen microbial communities from tropical cattle in Woodstock, Queensland, Australia - Gonzalo_02 (v2) (version 2) | ecosystem: Host-associated > Mammals > Digestive system >... | reverse complement strand
CATTGATGACAAACTGGTTCACGAACACGAAAACGATGCACAATAATCGGCACCGTTAAACGTTTATGCCTTTTGTCCGTCTAAAACGGCAATTTTCAAAATAGAAATAAACTTATTATTCACCTTTTAAATTAAAAAGTATTATGAAAAAAGTATTAAGCGTATTATGCATGGCTATTCTGGCCGGAGGTATGATTTTCACCTCTTGTACGAAACAATGGACCCTCACCGTTTTATCAAACAATGATGCATGGGGTACCGTAACTGGTGGTGGCTCTTATTCAGACGGAGCTACAGCTACTCTCACAGCTACTCCTAAAGATGGTTGTGTGTTTGTGCAATGGAGCGATGGTGTTAAGACCAATCCTCGTGAAGTCCTCGTTAACGCAAACCTTACTTACACCGCTATCTTCGAAAATAAACCTAGCGTGAAAGTGACTTTCAACAATGGTATTTGGGATGCAAGTTACATTTCAGCTAAGTATTACACTAGCTCTTCTGCATGGGATGTCTATGCTGCGCAAAACCAAAATGAACTTCCTATCTCCGATATCGCTACTGCTATTACCTCTGGTTCATCTTCTGCTAATGCTGCTGAAAATGGCGAACTTGATGGTGATTTCTACTGGGTTGAATACTATAACGAAACCTATTTGCAGGATCAGAGCGGCAATTATTATGGTGACTACTGGGCAAAGAACGTTACTTGTAACGTTTCCGCTTTTGATGCAACTGCTCTTACCCTCTCTGCTAATGTGAACGCTACCATGTTCTCTGCTGTTGAGGCTTTAGTTGATGGCGAAGGTATTGAAAATGCTACTACCGCTCCTATGACGGTGAACATTTCCAATGTTAGCTTGACTCCTAACAATTCAAAAGCTGTTGCTTCTAAGAAAGTTGTTGGCAAACTGGTTGCAGTTAAATAATTCAGTTTATCATAAAACAAATAATGCTCACGCGGATCCAGCGTGAGCATTATTTTTATAAATAAAACAATGAAAAGAAGCCTTGCAACAATAGTTTTCGCACTTATAACAGCACTCCTTGGTGGCTGCAAAAGCGAACAAGCCCTTATTGAAAATGCTGCCTTGGGCTATTTAAATGCCATGGGCAATTATCAGATCAAGGAGGCAGAAGCATACGCCTCAGAAGAAACTATCGAAAAAACCCTTCACGTCATCGAGGAAGTGATTATGCCGAACCTTGATTCGAATTTCGTGAAGCAGAACACCCCCGCTTCCATCGAAATTAAAGAGGTATATCAACTGAGCGATACCACTGCTGAGGTTAAGTACGTGAAAACCACACCTATACAAGTTCAAGAAGGCTCTTTGGACATGGTAAAACGCAACAATGAATGGAAAGCTTTAGTCATCATTCAGTTGCCCAATGCGATGAAAACCCAAAAACAAGTTGACAACAAGACACTGGAAGAGAAATACAAGGGCAAACTGACTCCCGGTAAGCCAGGCCAAGTACCGCCAACCTTTGGTAAACATAGAGAATAAAACTTTTTCTTTCTATTTGTCCAATACTATCGCATCGGCCACGACTTCAGCCACGGATTTGATTTCCACTCCGAGCTTGTATTCGTGGTTGATTTGTGAAAGCTGGTCAGCGCAATTGTGACATGGTGTTATCACCACATCCGCTCCCGTCGCCTTGATCTGGTCGGCCTTGATTTTACCGATCTTCAGGCGACGCTCGTTGTATTCACTCATGGCCAACATGCCGCCACCGCCGCCACAACAGAAGTTGTCACTGCCGAACGGATCCATCTCAATCAACTCCGGCACTGCTTCCTTCACCACAAAACGCAACGAATTGAACAATCCACCATTACGTGTGATATTACACGGATCATGAATGGTGTATTTCTTGGTATTCAGAGATTTATCCAATTTTATCTTCCCTGATTTGATGTATTCCTCAATCAATTCCACGAGGGAAATCATCTTGAAATCAGGATGTTGACCCATATAGTTGGGGGCCTCCCAACGGAGGGCGCGCGTGCCGTGACCGCACTCGCCCAACACGAGAGTCTTGCATTTCAATTTCGCCATCTCATCGTACATATGCTGGGCAATCTGTTTGGCATGCTCGTCTTTGCCGGAGAAATAACCGTAATTGGTCACGTCATACATCTCATCGGAAAGGGTCCAGTCAGCCCCCGCCACATGGAAAATCTTTGCAGCAGCAGCAATGGAAAGCGGGAAGAACTTAGGTTCGCGCGGATTGAGAGTGTACAATATTTCCGCATTTTCCTTGTTCATCGGAATCAGCGTCTCCTCAGTCTCCAACTCATCCTGTAACTCCTCCTGCATCCAGTCGATGGTATCCACGAAATCCTCCTTCGGAATCGCCATATTGTTCTTGGTATTGAGCGCGGCATCCACTGTGGCCTGCAAGGAATCCGGCACACAGCCCATGGCAGCCAGCATACGACGACCTGTACGCACTACGAACGGAATATCAACACCGATGGAACAGTGCTTCACACAACGGCCGCACATGGTGCACGCACCATACAATGAATCGACCATCTCGGCGATATAATCCTCCGTCAACTCCTTGGCATTCGTCAACTTAGGAGCAGTTTTGCCCAAAAACGTGCAATATCGGCGATAGATAGACGAGACCATATCCACTTTCTTTCCGGGGATATATTTAGGTTCTTGGAACGTCTTGAAAAAGAGACAGCTGGTCTCGCACAACCCGCAGTGAACACAGGCGTTAAGGTGTGTCAGCAATTTGCTGTCCGTATGTTTGGTCAATATGTTGACGGCCTTCTGAATGCTTTCGGGAGAAATGTCTTTCATATTCGTTTGATTTGGCCGCGAAGATACAAAATTTTGCTGTAGGGGCGAATTATTATTCGCCCCTATATGAAGATCAACAGCTAATAGCTATACACCACCTTAAACCGCATTCCAAACCCTTGCATCGGGTAGTTGCGGATGATTTCGTACTGCGCGTTGGCGATATTGAGCAGTTCGAGCTTGAGACCAAGGGTAGAAAGGTTGCGGAACTTGAAATCGTGACTGAGGGTGATGCTTTGGTCGATGTAACCGCGCACCTCATTCGCAGGAATATTCTGAGACAGCGCATACCGTTTATCACAACCAATGAGCGCATAAGTAACCATGATCCACGGCGTTTGCATGCTCAAACTGACAGAACCGGACCATAAAGGAGTATAAGGAATCTGATGGTTAAACGTCTTGCTCTTCGGATCCGTGCGGTCCACCGCCTTTTGATACGTGACATTACCGTTCAACCGCAAGGTGTAACGGCTCGTGATGCGGTACTGCCAGAAGGTATTCAACTCAACCCCAGTTATATACACTTTGCCATAATTCAGCATGGTCCACGAAAAAAGATTGTGCGACGGAAAAGCCACGATTTTATCTTTCACAATATTGAAATAGCCATCCAAAGTGCTTGACACCGTGACCTTTCCAGCGGCAAGATGCGCCTCTTTCAGCACCAGACCTAAATCCCACTGGTGGGTTTTCTCAGGATTGAGGTTCACATTTCCTACCTCGCGGTAGTATAAATCGTTGAATGTCGGCATCCTGAAAATGTTTTTATAGAAAAGACGCAAATGCAACGTTTTGGTCAAATCAAAGGAAGCTCCGACAGCTGGAGAAAGATGTATATAATCTTGTATATCAGGATTCTCTTTGATGATGTTATTAACATAGGTGAGAAGTAGATTGGCGTTCAACTGCCAACGATTGCCCGAAATGAGCGCGGAAAGAGACGTGAGCGAAGTGAAACGACCGGGACGCTCATAATCCAACGAGTTGGCTTTCATTTCCTGATAGAACACATCCTGAGCCAAAGCAAATTGCAACTTTTTCACCGTTCGGATGGAATCTTTCTCAGAAATAGGCGTAAATAACACTGTATTAGAAAGATAACTCTCAGTCTGGTGATAGCGGTTGTCCAAGAATCCCGCAGCATTCAGATAGTCAGGATCATAATAGCGGGTATAATCGTAGTTGAACTTCGCGTTGGCCTGGTATGCCCATTTATCATTAAAATACTTGTGATAATGGACTTGTCCGAAAGCATTCTGATTCCAAAGTTTCTGATGCGAATCCATATTGTAAAAAATGGTAGCAGAAGGCAGTTCTCGTGCGGAATTGTAGTAATAGAGTTTTACATTGAGACGCTGTGTTCTGTCTATCTGCCAAACGGCATTAAATTCAGTGTTAACCGCCTTGGTTTCAGCATTCTTTCGCACTTCGCGCGATGTGCTGTCGTTCACACCGCCGTAGTGCAGCGTGTAGGGATAGTTACCCTTGGAACGCATGAAATCGGCCGAAAGATTCCAATAAAAGAGACGGTCATCGCGTTTCTTTGAACGCACCTTATGCATCACGGTCGCTTGAATCCCATATAATCCGTAAAGACCAATGGTCCCCCCTATGCGGAAACTGAACGGTTTTTCTGGTATCGTATTTATCGTATTGATTTTCAGCAAGCTACTGTAAGAGAAAAGTCTGGCGGGAACAAAAAGTTTGTCATCCAACCCGATAATCAGAGACAGGGACGACACATTGTCCAATGAAAGTTTGCCCAAATCTATCTGGCCTGTCTGGCAATCGGTGAGGGCAATGTCGTCGTATGCCACGCCAGTATGCTGAGTACCGAGACCGCGCACAGAAACCGTTTTCATACCGCCGGTGCCACCATAGTCACGCACCACCACTCCCGACATATACTTCAGTGCATCAGAGAGTTGCAAAGTGGGAAGTTGTTTGATTTCCTGAGCGGAAATTTGCTGGGTGGCGGCTGGGCCCGTAAAGACCTGTTGCGGAGCATTGGCATTGATATTGACCTCGCGAAGACGTTGGCGATGCAGGGTATCCTTTGGCGTTTGAGCATAACCATAAGCACCGCCTATAAGACAGAAAACTAACAGGATACAATATCTGAAAAAGGGGTTTTTCATTCAAAATAAAAGTACGGCAAAAGTACATAAAATCCCTATATTCACAAAATGATGATTCCCCCTGTAGAGACGTCTCCTGAATCGTCTCTCCTGAAACGTCTCCTGAAACGTCTCTCCTGAAACGTCTCCTGAATCGTCTCTCCTGAAACGTCTCTACCGTATTCCGAATAATTAAAAACCGGGATATTCGAAAAAATGTATTTTTGCCGCCGTTTTATTTCATATCCATAAAAATTGTAAGATTATGAAAAAGAATGTTTTTAAAACCATCGTACTATTGAGTATCGCTGCATTATGCGGCCTTGGCAACCTTTCCGCACAAGAGCAACAAGACAAAAAAATTACCTACAACTTTATCAATGAATACGGTTTCTTTCTTGGTAAGAATGTTGGGTGGACAGGTGTGTTCATCAACGGTATCTCCATCAAACAGAATGACGCTATCGGTATTGGTCTTGGTTATGGCTTAAATACGGGTTCCTTCCAAGAAGTGCCCATCTTCCTCAATTACCGTCACTACTTCGACACGGGCAAGAAACTGAAACCCCTCGTCAACGTGGCAGCTGGTATCGGTCTGCATTTTTGGACGGAAGAGCAAGAGATTCCCTCTGTGATTAATGGCTACACCTATTATGATTTTATAGAGGAAAACTGCAGCGGTGTAGGTCTGTACGCTACACTTTCCGGCGGTTTCCGCGTGAAAGCATTATCCTTCACCGGCGGTTTCTTCTTCAGAACCTTCCCGAGTCAACAAGGATTCAATGGCGGTATCGAAGCCAAAATAGGTTATACCTTTTAGTGATTCGATTGCACGGAGATTTTCCCGTGTACCAGCACTTTTAGAATCCCCGCCCAATAGCCGCAGCCATAGCTGAAATGGATGGTGGCGAATACAATGGGCATCAAGAGAAGATCGGGCCAACGGCGGATGCCATGAAGTCCCGCAAAGAGGCCCAATAGAATGTACAGGATTAATACCGAAAGGTATATCCACATTATAACAGAACTAAAAAAGCTGAGCAACCCTCCGAGGATGACACCTGCCAAAAACAACGGCGGGAAGAATTGCCGGAGGGTTGTTGGCATATGTAACTTTTTGTTAACCAACGGTTTGAAGAGGCCGTATTGGTAAAACATCTTGGCCGTTTTGCTGATAGTGTCGCGCGCGAAATAATCGACCACAACCTTGGGCATCAACAGGATTTTGCCGCCATGACGAATGATTCTGCCATTGAATTCATCATCTTGATTTCGGACTAATTCTTCATCAAAAAAGCCGATTTTATCAAAAATTTCGCGACGGAAGCAGCCAAACGGCACCGTATCCACCCACATTTCGTGATCTGTTCCTATGCGAAAATGGGAATTCCCCATTCCAAAGGGACTGCTCATGGCATGTGCAATGGCGCGACACATAGGCGTGTCTTTCGCAGGTAACGTGCGGCACACGCCCCCGACATTATCCGCATCTGTGATTTTTAACTTATTGACTAACTGAGAGAAATAATCTTTCGGATAGCATGCGTGCGCATCCAAACGAATAATCACATCCCCATTGGCATTCTGGATTCCGATATTCAGCGCCGATGGAGCGATGCGTTTGGGATTGTCAAGCAGACGGATGAACGGATAACGGCTACTGTAATCGCTGATGATGTCACGCGTGCGGTCACTGCTCTGACCGTCAATGAACAACACTTCCATATCATCATGCGGGTAATCCTGCGACAAAATGGAATGAATGCACTCTTCTATGCGCTTCTCTTCATTGTATATGGGACAAATGACAGTAATCATTGCTATAAAGTTAGGATTTGGGAATAGAGCGTGATATATTGTTGGGCGACATGATTCCACCGGAAAGTGCTGAAAATATCAGTGGATAACGATTGATAGTTTTCAGGATGGCTTAACATTTTTTCCAATGCCTCTGTTATATCTTTAACATTCAGCGGATTGACGGCCTCCCCGATATGTTCGGAAAACATTCCGTCAATGGCCTCGCCGCGGCTCCAGAGCACGGAAAGTCCCTGCGACATCGCTTCAATATAGACCAGCCCGAAAGTTTCTGATTTAGAAGGCATTGCCAAAACTTGATTGGAACGATACAGCGTCCTCATCACCTCCAAATCAGTAACTTTACCATGATAGGTGATACAATCGGAATGTTTCGACATCAGCGCACAGACATGGTGTTCGTCATCGCCTCCGTCACCCGCAACATCCAAGTGAATATCCGGGAATTTCGCACGCAAATCCAAAACGGCCTGTATCAATCGAGGCAAGTTTTTGTTACGATTGAAGATGCCGGCATAGAGTATATGGTGCGGACTTGAGGTGTTCTGATTCGGTTGTAAGTTGTTGATCCAAAACTCATTGATACCATTTGGCACGACAGCTGCTTTCTGGGCAACCGTATCCCGCATTCCCGCTAATGTCAGGTGCTTGAGCAGGCGTTGCTGAAGGGCAGGCGCAATAAAGACCACCTTGCCGGCGGATTCCAAAACAGCACGATGCACCCACCAAAGATGAGGCATGTACCGTAAAAATGCGTTGACATCGCAGTTGCGCACCGCCACCACGTATGGAATACCATATCTGCGATTCAACTCCATGGCCACCATGCCGTCACTGAACAAAGTGGTGGCATGACAACAGGAAATCTTGCTAAGATCCACCTTTTTCTCGATTTCGCGAACTGTGCGCTCCACTTTATGGAAGAAAAACAGCCGATGGATGCGCTTCAGGATGTGAGCGTAGATGAATGTAGTGTTCTCCCCTTCGAAGATGTTGTTCTCAGGTGTATGCTTACGCACCGGCGAGAATACCACTTGCTTCACCCCCGCATGATCCAACTCACGGTACAAATTAGTATGAACTTTACTGTAGTACAAGTCGTTACAAACGTGTAGGACCGTGTCGGCGTTGTCAGCTTCAGCTCGGGCTTCCATTCTATCCGACCGCAAGGAATAGCCTAAAAGCAAAAAGGCAAACATCTGCACCAGTCCTGGACCATATGGGAAATTGGGTTCGGCAAAACTAATCATCAAAGGAATGGAACAAACCAACCAGCCCACTTGTTTGACCTTTGACCTGCGGGACTTGAATATTTCTATTAAAGTACTGATACCGAAATAAATATAGAACAACAACAACGGCAACGAGAAGTAACTATAACGTACCAAGCGTAGCAAAGGATAGTTATGGATGAAAGGTATCTTCATCGGAGTTTTCAAATCCTTCACGGCATGGTGGTTAATCAGAATATCAATGCCGGTTTGGTTGCGTGTCCAACGGCGCGATGTGACATCATTGAGGTTGTCTGCATCTTTTCCGCCATACATAAACGTATGCATCTCATTACTGATGAACCCATTGTAGATAATATAACCTATCAGCAGAATACCGATAATCGTCAAAACCGTTTTCACATTCCACTTCGGATGAAATTCTGCATCTTTAGCGGTAATCAACAACATAAAAGCGATCAAAGCAAAGCAGTCGGAGCGAGCCCGAATCAGCACAAGACTCAGCAATGCCAGAAAACTCACCACCCAGAAAGCAGTACGGTTTTCCTTCATCTTCATGCCAAAAAAGAAACAGGCGGACGCCCCTATGGCCACCATGGCTCCCAATTGATTCTTTCCTTCATTAAACATGTAGCGTTCAGGGACGTACAGCCCCCCAGCATAATACAGACAATTACATATGGTGACCGCGACAAGCAAAACGGTATAATAATAGCTCATATTCGCCCAATCGCGTTCATCCCACGTCAACCCCATTCCAATGACAACCGTAACCAATGCAATAGCCAGCTGTGAGATGTCACTCAGATGGATTGGAATAATGAAAATGAACACGGACATACAGACAATCGTGACCAATAACAGTCGGACGAAACGAGCAGACAAACTGCGGGACAGCGAAAACGTCAGCACAAATGCCACAGCTGTAAGTGCCATCACCACATAGCGGGCGATATAATAGGCAGGCATCAAGTACACCCATGGCAGAAACATTACTGTAGAAAGACACAGTATTGTAATAATCAGCGATTTAGCAATTCGTTGTTTCATTATTATAGCTTACGGTTTACAATTGATTATACATTATAAATTGTGAATCGGCAATTCCACCATGCTTCCAAACAGCAAATCGCTCTCGGGCAGGCGACCGTAGTCGAAACCACCTCCGGGAGTAAAGGTTAGCTCACCGAAATAGGCTTTGCCGTGCTCCAAATAAAAATCGGCACGCACAAACGGAAAAGGTTTGGAGAGCGTTTCTGCATATTCAAACAGCTGGTCCATGCCATCAGGCTTGGGCACGGTGAAACCCTCGGGCGCCGCTTTCCCTTGACGGTTAAGACGTTGCAACTGCCAGTCGCGGTCGAAAAAGTAGAACGCCGGCTTCTGTCCCTCGCCACGCCCGATACAGCACAGCACGTACTTGGCCACACCGTTGAAACAGTAGAATTTATAATCCACAGGTGAATTTCCGCGCTCCGGCTCAATGAATTTCTCACAAATCAGCACCTTTTCGGCAATATCGTACTGAGGTTCAGCCGCCAACAGATGGAACTTAAACTTTTGGAAACGCTTCAGGTCGCGAATTGCCGCAGCTTTGTCGAGCGTTGACTTGTCCGTACAGACCACATTGCCGCCATTGCCAAAGTTCCATTTCAGCACAAACTTGTCCGGCAGTTTGTCCCAATCAATCTCTTCCGGATGATGATACGTGGCAACCACCTCCGTCAAAATATGCTCCAAACCATTCCTTTTCACATAATCACGGACTTGCCACTTGTCGGCGCACTGCATCACCAACGCATTGTCCTTATAATAATGCAGCTTCATCCATTGAATCTTCTCGTCCAATGTTTGCGGATTATCCAAGTCCGGTTTTCGATGATGACACAGCCGAAATAGAAAATTAATCGTCAATTTCGGCGAAATCGTCGTCATCAAATAGCGAAACCATATGTTGGGAGCAGAACGTAATTCCATGACTATTTTTTTCGATGAATGATATTGGAAATAATGCCAAAATAGGTATCTAATTCTTCCATTTTCAAAATCTTAGCAATAAGTATATAGAGACCAATGTAGAGCGCAATTTGCAGCAACATGATGAGATAAGGATGGCAGTGCAACAGCAGACCGAGCCCGTATATCAGAGCACCCGTAAGCAAAGCCAGAAACAAACATATGCCTACATCACCTAACTGTTTAAACAAACCGTAGTTAATGAGTTTTTTATTCACCAATGCGTTGATTACAAAGCTAATATAAGCAGTACTCGCCACCGCCCAAAGCAGTCCATATATGCCGAAACGCATACCGAACAATATCAATACAATTCCTATGAGCCGTTTAATGATTTGAATGACGAAGTATATTTTTCCTTTTCCTAACGATTTGATTACGTTGGTGTTAAGGGTATTAACGGTATAAATAAGTCCCGATATGCAAAGAATTTGGAAATATGGAGCAGAAGGTTCCCACTTACTACCGTAAAGCAGGCAGATGAGTGGCTGCGCAATAATCATGAGCAAAACCATCATCGGGAAATTGAGGAATGTGAGGGCTTTCGTGCTTTTTCGTACGCCCACCAACAGTCTGTCGGGATCGTCTTGAAGGGATGCGAACGCCGGAAAAGTGACATCGTTGACGATAGAGGAGAGTCCTGTCACAGGAATTTCTTCCAACTTTTTGGCTTGTGAGAAGAATCCTAAATCGCTGGCTGAAAATCGTTTACCAATAATCAATCCTTGTAGATTAGTGTAGAGGGTCTCCGCCAAAGAGGAAAGCAACATCAAACCTCCAAAACTGAAAAGGGTTTTGAGCGAATCGAAACTAAACTCCCATGACGGCCTCCATGTGCTCATCTTCCACAGTAACAGCACATTAACAATTGACGCAAGAATGGCGGAAGCCACCAAACTCCAGGCTCCGAATCCGCGCAATGCCAAGGGAATGGCGATAAGCGTTCCTGCCAAGGCAGCAGCCATATTCCGGACAGCCAAAGCTTTGAAATTCATCTGCTTCTGCAATTGTGTGTATTGCACAATGGAAAACGACTGGATGAGAAGCACCAAACTTTGCACCCGCAGCAACGGTTTCACTAAGGGCAATGCATAGTAATCCGCAATGAATGGCGCGGAAACAAACAAGATAAGGTAAAACAACGCAGCCACGACCAGATTCCAATAGAAAACGGTCGAGTAATCGATATGTTCAGGATTTTTCTTTTGGACGAGTGCAGCTCCTAATCCACCTTGAATGAAGATGTTAGATACAGCAAGAAAGATGGCCAGCATAGCAATGGCACCGAAATCCTCCGGCATAAGGAGTCGGGCAAGCACAAGGTTGGTCAGGAAATTGATGGTTAACGTTCCCACCTTTCCTATGGCACCCCACATCATGCCGGAAACCGTTTTCTCTTTCAGATTGTCTCCCATATGCTACTTTTCGATGGCTGTGCTAATGTCTTCTTTCGTAACTTGCTCTTTTCCAATTAAATATTGTATTGTTCGGGCATCGTGGCGAAAATCTTTTTGCAGAAGCGAGCTGGCGAGAGTAATGATGGCATCAGCAATGGATGTGTCCGTCCCAGCGGCCTTGCCTAAAGAAGAGAACAAACCAAGTCCTACAGGTACATCCTCGTTCAAATAGCGATGGTTAACCATGGCCGGCCCCTTGTTGGCGGCATTGGAAAACGAACGGAAGACATCCATGGCATCTTTCGTCAAGTCACTCTCATTCCGCCACTTGGCAGCATCGAAATAGTTGAGCGGGTCACAACCAAAGGTGGTCAACAGACTGTTTTTCTGTTCGTCAAAATCACGGATGACCTGCAGCACCGATGGCGTGAAGGCCTCTTTGTACATCCAAAACTCGCCATGGCTGTGCTCGATACGTGCCGCGGAAAAAAGCATTCCAATGGGATGCACGATCATGTTGGGGTTGTGCATCGCGGATTCAAGTATGTGTTTGCGCAAATAGCGCGTATTCTCGAACAACGGCGTGAAAAGACTCAGCACACGCTCCGCCTGCGAAACGGGTAGCACTGAAATAGCATTGCGGGGATTGTAGAAGGTAATGCGGACATACAAATCCATGATTCGGCCATTGTATGCCGTGGTCTCCCATTCACTATAGACAACGTTCTTATGGATGTATTTCTTGAAAATCAAGCTGCCCATATAGCCAGGAACCAGCACAATCACCTGATTGTCTTTTACATAAGGGGCTATCAGCTGTGCCACCTCTTCATGACAAAGTGTGGTGGTCATCACCATGATGATGTCGGCAAACGAAACGGCCTTTTCTACATCGCGGGTGATGAATGCCGGTTTCGCGAAAAACATGCGACCATGGTTGGTCTCATCTTTCACGTTAAAGCCTCCTTCCTGCTGTATCAGCTCAAAAAACTTGCCATTGGCCACGCTTGAAGTCTTCAACAATGCGACCTCTACATTCTGCTCTATCAACTTCGCAGCATGAACCAGTCCGGAATTTCCGCAACCGACAATGGTGATTCTCATATCCTTATCTACTTAACTGGCAATAAATCAATATTATACAAAATCAATTGATATATTTGACACAAAACAACAAAAATAAGATTTTTCAGATTGGCTTTACCGTTTTAACAATTATTAAGAGTTCAAAATACTATTTTAAGAGTTATTACGTTACACTATTTTTTGGAATTAAATTGTATTTTTGCACTTTTGAAATCTATCGTTCTATAGACTGGTATTCATGAATAAACCGACAGCAAAAAAGAGAAAACTCACCCCTGACAGTGTGGGGTTCCATATATTGATGGCCCTTGCGGTCACCTTTGTCATCTTTGCCCTCACCATCCTGTTTCTGAGGCTGTTCACCCGTCATGGACATGAGATTGAGATGCCTTCCTACCAAGGGCAATCGGCGGAAGAACTCACGCAAAATGGGAGAAGCGAAGGATTCGTTTTTGTGGTCAGCGATGAACTTTACGAAAACGGCGCGACACCGGGTACCGTGCTGAAACAGAACCCGCAAGCCGGCGAGAAAGTGAAACGAGGCCGCAAAGTCTATCTCACGGTCGCTGCCGCCGAACCACCGACCATCAATATGCTGGAACTCCGCGACCTGTCACTGCGACAAGCCCAAATCATGATTGAATCCCAAGGTCTTGTGCTGGATCGCATCATCGAGAAGCCCAGTCCGTATGAAAATGTCGTGCTGGAAGTTCTCTACAAAGGGCATTCCATAGCATCGGGTACCCCTATCAAACAAGGAGAAAAAATCACGTTGGTTGTCGGCAAGAATATCGGCGACCTACCTGACAGCACTCAAACTGCAACTCCAGAGATTTAACCAAAACCATTATAGACAAATCATTCTATGAATTTCAAATTAAAACTTAGCATTCTATTCTTATCTCTCATCCCTTTTATCGGTCAGTCACAAGAATTGCTGACCGGCGTGGTGCAAAACACCACTATTGTCAAAGAAGCCAAAAAAGGTCTGAATGGCCATCACATACGCTCTGCCGAAGCTGTGAAACTACCCTTCTTGGACGATTTCTCCAACTATTCCGGCTATCCTAATGCACAACTATGGCTCGACCGTCAAGGGTTTGTCAACACCGGCTTCGCGGTCTATCCACCCACTATCGGCGTAGTGACCTTGGATGCCTTGAACGAATACGGTGAGGTTTATCCACAAGCAAACCGCAGCACGTTCCCTGCTGACACACTGACTTCCAATCTGATACGATTGGACACCAATTTCCGGACGAATCACCCGATGCGTGTAAGTGACTCCATATATATGAGCTTTTACTACCAGCCTGCAGGTGCCAGCAAATCCTATCCGGCTGGCAATTGGGAAATTGTCGGCGATGCTCCGGAAAGATCCGACAAATTAGTGCTGGAATTCGGATATGGCACGGGCCAAGTGGTGTTCGCAGGCTTCATATACGAAGATTACATCATTGGACCAAATGAACATTATTTCATAGGCGATTCCATTGAAAACCCTTACATGCCAGGCACTTATTACGTTTTTCAAAGTGATGCATACTCCGGCCAAGTCATTCAAATGCCCACAGACTCCATCTTTGAAGATGAATACATCTGGAATGAGGTGTGGTCGTCAAACGGCTGCGATGTCAGCGAATGGATTGCCGATAATCCGCTGGAGTATTTCAAACAGGTGCTCATTCCTATCACAGATGAACAGTATTTCCGAAACAATTTCCAGTTCCGCTTCCGGAATTACGCCAGCCTGGACCTGGATCCATGGAGTATGGGGAACATTGTCGGTTGGTCAAGCAACTGTGACCAATGGAATCTTGACTATATACGCATCGATGTCGGACGCTCTCAAAACGACCGCTATCCCAGTGATGTGGCTTATGTGACACCTTCCATGTCTACATTGAAAGATTACCAAGCAATGCCATGGCACCAATATCGTCAATCGGACATGATCACAAAATTCCACAACGACCTCAGCAATCTGTCCAATACCGTAAAAAACACATTTTACACTTTCAGAATTGAAGACAAGAATCATCAGACTATTTATGTGAATCCGCTGAACAACGAAAATGCGGATCCTTACTATCCGAACGGGTTGCACAACAAAGAACACCATGTCGCCCCAAACTTGGAAATGGCATACGAATATGACGGCGCCGACAGTGCAGTGTTCACCATCACGCATGTTTTCGGAATGGTGGGTGCCAACGACGACTGTAAAGCCAACGACACCTCCCGTTTTGAACAGAAGTTCTATAACTACTACGCTTACGACGATGGCACGGCAGAAGCCGGCTACTGCTTGCTCTCCACCATGACAATCCCTGAAGCCTCTCTCGCTGTAAGGTTCACATTAGCCCAGCCCGACACTTTGCAGGCGGTGCGCATGTGGTTCAACCATACCCATAACGATGAAAATGTGGAATCTTTCTCGTTGATGGTTTGGGACGATGACAACGGCCTTCCCGGCAACGTGTTATACGAGTTGCCTTCACAATTGCCTGAATTCGCTGACGATTATCTGAATTTTGTAACTTATTATCTCGAAGAACCGCTGCCTGTCTCTGGAACGTTTTATGTCGGTTTTCACCAAAATCATGATGTCCAACTCAATATCGGCTTCGACCAGAACTGCGATGCCCGTGGCAAGTTTTTCTATCGCACGGCTGCATCCTGGCTCGAATCTTTCTACAAAGGCGCTCCCATGATTCGTCCTGTCGTTGGTAAATCCTACGATCACTCCCCCGTACACACATATCCGCAAGCAGACATCAAACTCTACCCCAATCCTACCGATGGTGTGTTGCATGTGGAAACCAACTCATTGGATTTGGAAATGAACTATCAGATAATGAACGTTTTCGGACAATGCCTTGAATCCGGGACGCTCACTTCGAATGACATTTCCTTGGCTCACTACCCCACCGGAGTCTATTTCGTAAAACTTAGCTCCCAAAACCAAATTCTTAAAACTGAAAAAATCATCAAAAAATAGCTATGAAATTTAATTTGAACAGACCTCTGGTCTTCTTTGATCTGGAAACCACCGGCTTGAATGTCGGAAAAGATAAAATCGTGGAGATTTCTCTCCTCAAAATCATGCCTGACGGCGAGGAAATCAGCCGTACCGAACTGATCAATCCTGGAATTCCCATTCCGGAAGAATGCTCCGCCATTCATGGTATTACCGATGAGGACGTGTGCGACAAACCCACATTTCCGGAAATTGCAGACGACCTGATGGCTTTCATCGGCGATGCTGACTTGGCAGGCTTCAATTCCAATAAATTCGATGTACCGCTTTTGGTGGAAGAATTTCTCCGTTGCGGCCGTCGCTTCGACTTAAGAAACCGCTATCTGATTGATGTACAGAATATCTTCCATAAGATGGAGCCGCGCAATTTGGTAGCCGCCTACAAATTCTATTGCAACGGCGATCTTACCAACGCTCACCAAGCAACCGCTGACACACGGGCCACCTATGAGGTCCTGAAAGCGCAGTTGGAGCGTTATGATGGAGTGGAATACACCGACCGCCACACGAAACGGACTTATGTTCCCGTACAAAACGATGTGAAAGCCCTGAGTGCTTTCACCACCGAACGCCCGACCGTGGATTTGGCCGGACATATCGTGATGGATGACCAACAAAGACCTGTTTTCAACTTCGGCAAACACAAACAAAAACCAGTCAGTGAGGTCTTCAAAATGGAACCGGCCTACTATGACTGGATGATGAAAGCTGACTTCCCTCTATATACGAAGGAAGTCATTACTCAAATATATCACGAAGTCTCTTTGGAGAAGAAGTTTTCTAGATAACGGCTATACGAATTCTCTGCCGAAATCTACTTGAATATCAGTAACATACTGGCGGATTTGCTGCTCTTCTGACTTTTTGCAGATGAGCAGCATGTCGTTATTTTCCACAACGATATAATCCTCCAACCCTTGAATGACCACCACTTTGTTGCGCGGCACGTGGACGATACATTTGTTGGTATCATACATTTTAACATGGTTGCCGACAACTGTATTGAATTTGTCATCCTTTTTGCGCAGCTCATACAAAGAACTCCATGTTCCTAAATCCGACCAACCGAAATCCGCAGCATATACTCTTACATTGTCTGCTTTCTCCATGATGCCGTAGTCAATGGATATCTTTCTGCATACCTGATAGATACGGTCAATAAACTCCTCTTCACCGGGAGTGTTGTAAATACCTTCTCCCTGTTTGAAAAGATCGTTGATGTCGGGCAAATATTCCTCGAATGCTTTCTCGATAGAAGCCAAGGACCACATGAAGATACCGGCATTCCACAGAAAATCACCGCTGTCAAGAAAACTTTTGGCCATCTCAAGCTCGGGCTTTTCCGTGAAAGTCTTTACGGCATACACTGAAGAATTTCCAGGTAATACGTTGTCTTCATCATATTGAATGTAACCGTAACCTGTGTTCGGGAAAGTGGGACGGATGCCAATGGTAAGCAAACAGGGATTTTGTTCAACGATGTCCATTCCTTTGTTGATGACATCCTCAAACAAATCCTCTTTTTCAATATAATGATCAGAAGGAGCCACCACAATCACGGCATTGGGATTCATAGCCTTGATCTTGCTGTTTGCGTACGCAATGCACGGAGCCGTGTTGCGGCGATATGGTTCCAACATGATTTGGTCGTCCGCAATATCAGGCAATTGTTCGCGTGTGATCTGATGATAAGATTTGTTAGTGACAATATATATATTCTCCTTCGGACAAATACGGGCGAAGCGCTCGAAAGTCTTTTGGATTAAAGTCTGTCCATCACCCAATATATCAATGAATTGTTTGGGTGTTGTACTGTTACTCATAGGCCAGAAGCGTGCACCCACACCACCTGCCATGATAATACAGTAATAGTTTTTATTCTGCATGATGATTATTTGGTGATAAAAAGGTTCTCTCAACGGTATCCGCTGTAGAGACGCGATGAATCGCGTCTCTACAGACAGACACTCAATTAATTCTCGTTCAATGCCTTAACACCAGGCAATTCCTTACCTTCAAGGTATTCCAACATCGCGCCACCACCAGTGCTGATGTAGGAAATGTAGTTACCAAGGTCGTATTTGTTGACCGCCGCGATGGAGTCGCCGCCACCCACGATGGAGTAAGCGCCAGCCAAAGTAGTAGCCGCTACGCTTAACGCTACAGCGCGGGTACCTTCACTGAATTTCTCCAATTCGAACACGCCCACAGGACCGTTCCACAGAATGGTCTTGGAATCTTTGATAACCTTCGCGATATTCACGCGGCTCTTCGGACCGATATCCAAAGCTTCCCAATTGTCGGGAATATTGTTGTCTTCCGTCACCAAAACATTGGCATCGTTGCTGAATTTATCGGCGCAGACACTGTCAACACGGCAGACGAAATTCACGCCAGAAGCTTTCACTTGGTCGAGAATCTCCTGAGCAACGGGCAACATATCAGGCTCATACAATGAGTTGCCAATGGTAAAGCCCATAGCTTTCAAGAAGGTGTAGCTCAGACCGCCACCCACCACGAGGTTGTCAACCTTGGGGATGAGGTTCTTGAGAATGTTGATTTTCGTGGAAACTTTAGAGCCACCGATGATTGCGGTGAAAGGACGCTCCTGACCGTTGAGGGTCTTTTCGAGGTTCATCACCTCGTTATAGAGCAGATAGCCGGCGAAGGCTTTGCCCGGGAAGCAACGAGCCACGGTAGCCGTGGAAGCGTGCTCGCGGTGCGCGGTGCCGAATGCATCGTTTACATACACATCGCCCAAACGTGCGATAGCTTTGGCGAAATCGACGTCGCCTTTCTCCTCTTCCTTGTGGAAACGCAGGTTCTCCATCAAGACAATGCTGCCGGGCTTGAGACCTTTGCAGAGGGTCTCAGCCTCAGCGGTCATCACATCACCGCCGAAAACAACCTCTTTGCCAAGGATTTCGGACACCGTCTTCACGATGTGGCGCAAAGAAAATTCGTCTTTCGCTTCGCCCTTCGGACGACCGAGGTGAGAAAGCAAAATAGCTGAACCACCGTCATTTAATATCTTGCCAATGGTCTCTTTCGTGCGCACGATGCGGGTGACATCGGTCACGTTGAAATTTTCATCCAACGGCACGTTGTAGTCCACGCGGATGAGGGCTTTTTCGCCACTGAAATTATGTTCTTGAATTGATTTCATATTTTTTATTTTTAGTGAATAAAATAATCATCGTTTTTCATCGTCTCATCGCCTCATCGTTACACCGCCACTTCCGCCTTGATATGCGGATGCGGATTGTAATTTTCTAATGTAAAGTCCTCGTACTGGAAGTCGAAAATGGAGTTGACAGCAGGATTGATGCGCATTTGCGGTAGCGGACGCGGGTCACGTGAGAGCTGTAGTTTGGCTTGTTCCACGTGGTTAGAGTAGATATGCGCATCACCGAAGGTGTGCACGAAGTCCTTGGCTTTCAGCCCGCAGACCTGTGCCACCATCATCGTCAACAGCGCATAAGAAGCTATATTGAAGGGCACTCCGAGGAACACATCCGCACTACGTTGGTAAAGCTGGCACGAGAGTTCGCCATTGCTGACATAAAACTGGAACATGGTATGACACGGCGGCAAGGCCATCTGATCAACGTCTGCCGGATTCCATGCGCTCACAATCAGTCGGCGTGAGTCAGGATTGCGTTTGATTTGCTCTATCAGGCTAGTAATCTGATCTATAACGCGACCGTCCGGAGCCACCCAAGAACGCCACTGCTTACCATAGACGGGACCGAGGTCACCGTTTTCGTCCGCCCACTCGTCCCAAATGGTGACATTGTGGTCGTGCAAATATTGAATGTTCGTGTCGCCACGCAGGAACCACAACAATTCGTATATGATAGAGCGCAGATGCAACTTCTTGGTAGTCAGCAACGGGAAACCTTTTTGCAGATCGAATCGCATCTGATAACCGAAAATGCTGTACGTGCCCGTGCCTGTGCGGTCGGCTTTATAATGACCCTCGTCGAGGATCGTGCGCATCAGATCTAAATACTGTTTCATTACGCCTCCAAACTCTCCAAAACATCCAGCACATTCTCCAGATGGGTATCCGC
>Ga0310696_10003491_pt1 | contig 19603 bp, 16 predicted proteins | sample AusTroGonzalo_MG_4_FD_203885 | JGI IMG/M metagenome (GOLD analysis project Ga0310696, IMG submission 203885) | Bovine rumen microbial communities from tropical cattle in Woodstock, Queensland, Australia - Gonzalo_02 (v2) (version 2) | ecosystem: Host-associated > Mammals > Digestive system >... | reverse complement strand
CGTTCTGGAGGATCTTGGTGATTTTCGCGATCTGATCCGGAGTGAGATCGTTGGCCTTGATGTCGCGGTCGACACCGGCTTTTTCGAGGATCTCGACGGACTTGGTGGGACCGACTCCGTAGATGTAACGCAGCGCGAATTCGATGCGCTTGTTACCCGGGATGTCAACGCCGATAAGACGAGCCATAGTTTCTTTCCTGAAAGTGTTGGGTTATGTTTATGTTGGATTTTTGATTCGCTGCCGGTCCGCCGGTCATCCCTGGCGCTGCTTGTGACGGGCGTCCCGGGAACAGATCACGCGGATCGTCCCGTTGCGCTTGATGATCTGACAGAATTCACATCTGCGCTTGACTGAAGCTCTGACTTTCATGGTTCAAACCTCGATTTAACCTTTGAAAAACGTAAAAATACAAGCCGGGCATCATGTGCCGTCCCCCCTGAAAAACAGTAAGGACAGAACACGAGACCTCTCAAACTAAGCTTGATTTTTTCGATGCCTTCCCCCGTCCGTGAGCGGTGGAATTTGCGATACGGACAGAAAAACGCACCCGGCCACACATGACCGTCTTACTAATATAGCGGCGTCTTCCGGAATTTTCAAGAGGGAAATTCCAAAAAACAGCATTTTTTTGCCGCTCTGCCGTCCGGTCCGTCTCCGCGACGTTCAAAAAGCGCCGGCCGCGAACGGCCGGCGCTTCTTTTGTCATGCGGTCACTTTTTGAGCAGTGCGATCGCCGTCTTCACGATGGCTTCCCCCACCGTGCGGTCGGCGAGACCGCGGCTGGGACTGGTTTCGTAACCGCCGTTGCCGTAATTGCCCGGCTGGCCAACGTAACCGATCTCGCCCATGCCCAGTGCGGCCAGGACGGTCATCGGGTACTTCGACGCCTTGCGGATCTTCATGCCCAGTTCCACAAAAGCCTCGCAGGGCAGACTGACGATGGCCAGGTCTTTGCCGAAGGTGATGACGAGCTGGGTCTCCACCCGTTTCTTCTTGATCGGATTTTCGCGGCAGGCGATGGCCCGCTCCGCAAAATATTTCATGACGAAGGGCGTCCCCTTTGCGATGTCTTCGCTGGTGAAGTCCCTTCCGGCTTCCATGACTTCGTTCTTGTACTTCGCATAGACTTTTTTGGCTGCGGCGTACTCTTCATCGGTCAGCTTCAGATAGGGCGCCGGAACCTGCATCGAGGCGGTTTTGATGGAGGTGTCCGCCTGACGCGTCAGTCTGTATCTTGCCGCGAGAACAGCCGCCGCATAGGCTTTGCCGATGCGCTTGGCCTCTTCGTAGCCGGTCTGGTTGACGGGGGAGGTCACATCGAAGTGGTTGATGTTTCCCTGCGGCGCAATGATGCTCATGACGGGGAGGGCAAAACCCAGTTCGTGCTGGATCTCGGCCTCCATCCTGCCGGGCCAGTCGGCGGAGATCAGGTTGCCGCCGATGGTGTCGGTGTGGTTCGAGATGTTGGTGATGAGCAGGGCCGGGAAGCCGTTCTGCCGGATCTCCATCATCAGAATGGCATGATCGACTCCTCCCTCCGGCCGGACGATGTCGGGATTGAGCTTGCCGGGATTGGTCAGGATCTTGCCGTTTTTCATCACGTACCGGCGGTTGAAGGCCAGTGTGGTGCATTCCGTCCGGGCCGTGTAAAGTTCGGCGGGGGCCAGGGATGCGCAGGCGTTTTCAAGAGCGGTCACGGTCTTTTCGCGCAGCTGCTGCATGTAGTCCTTGTCCGTGTAGTCGGCGTCGAAGATCTCCGACGTGTAGGGGCCCGTGTGCGTGTGGGTGGCGCAGTAAAGCACTTTGCCCGCCAGCGGGGATTTTTTCTCGGTCAGGATCTTCTCGACGCCCTGCACGAAACCCGCGAGGATGTAACAGAGATCGTAGGAGACGATCGCCGCATAGGATCTGCCGCTGGTACGGAAGACCGCCGCTTTGAGGGAGAGACGGTCGAGGGCTCCCGTGTTGGGCCGGGGATTGAAGTACCCGCAGAGCGGAGCGCCGAACCGCGGCGTGATGTCTTCCCGGGCGAAACCGAACTCGAACTTGTTCATGATTTTTCCTTCCTTAAGAAAAAAGTTGAAGTCGGACGGGCGTTTCCCGGCCGGCAGTTGAAGTCATAATTCCGGAAGCGACAGAAACTCCTTCAGAGCCTCCTGCCACTGCGGCATGGGGGGCAGGCCCGCCAGGCGCAGCATCATCTTGTCGAGGCGTGAATTGGCCGGACGGGGCGCCGGACGGGGATATTCGTCGGTCCGGCAGGGCACGACCTTTTGATCGATGCCTCTCTGCCGGAAGATCTCCCGGGCGAATTCCGCCCACGACGCCTCGCCTTCGCAGGTAAGGTGGAACGTACCGGTCAGCTCCCGGGCGTTCAGGATGTCCCGCAGGCGGCGGGCTACCGCCAGCGCGGACGTCGGATTTCCCCGCTGGTCATCCACCACTTTGAGTTCCGGACGGGTGCCGTCCGCGAGTTTGAGCATCGTGTGCACAAAGCTGGGACCGCCCTTGCCGTACAGCCACGAAATGCGGCAGATGACGTGATCCGGGCAGTGCCGCCGGACCGCTTCCTCTCCCGCGAATTTGCTCTTGCCGTAGACGGTACTGCCGCCGCTGGGCACATCGAACTCGTTGTAGGGCCGGTCCAGACCGCCGTCGAAGACGTAATCCGTCGATATGGCGATCAGCCTTGCCCCGTTGCGGCGGCAGGCCGAAGCGACGTTTGCGGTGCCGAAGGCGTTGAGCCTGTAGGCCAGCTCCCTTTCGGTCTCGCACTTGTCCACCGCGGTCATGGCGGCGCAGTGGATGACGGCGTCGGGCCGGGATCTCGCGACGACCGCGTCAAAACCGCGGGCATCGGTGATGTCGGCCTCGGGGAGATCGGTCGGGATGATCTCGAAATCCGTCAGTTCCGCGGCCAGCGTCCGCCCGAGCATTCCTTTGCCGCCGGTGACGAGAACTCTCATTTCAGATACTCCTTTTTTGCATAGTCGAAGAGCTCGGCGTCCTTGAAAAGGGGATTTTTTCTGTCTTTCTCGGAGAGGATGGCCCGGCTCCTGTCGATCCGCCAGTCGATGCCCAGGGCCGGGTCGTCGAAGGCGATTCCCCGTTCGTGGGAGGGCATATACGCATTGTCGCACTTGTAGACGAAGATCACCTCGTCAGACAGGACGACGAAGCCGTGCGCAAAACCCCGAGGGACGAAAAGCTGGCGTTTGTTTTCGGCCGAGAGCTCCACGGCGACGTGTTTCCCGAAAGTGGGCGAACCCCGGCGGATGTCCAGCGCCACGTCGAGCACGGCCCCCTCGATGACCCGCACCAGCTTCGCCTGGGTGTAGGGAGCCGCCTGATAGTGGAGACCGCGCAGAACGCCCGCCCGCGACTTGGATTCGTTGTCCTGCACCCAGCGGCAGTCGATCCCGGCGTCCCTGAAATTCTTTTCGTTCCACGACTCGAAAAAGTAACCGCGCGCGTCGCCGAACACCCGGGGTTCGATGATCTTCACGCCTTCGAGTTCCGTATCGGTCACATTCATTTTTCGATCATTTTCATAAGGTACTGCCCGTAGGCGGTCTTGAGGAGATCATCGCAGCTTTTGCGGACATCGTCGGCGGTCATCCACTTGTTCTCGTAGGCGATCTCCTGCAGGCAGGCGACCTGAAGTCCCTGACGTGTTTCGATGGTCCGGATGAAGTTGGCGGCGTCGAGCATGCTCTCGTGGGTCCCCGTGTCGAGCCATGCGTAGCCGCGCCGGAAGACTTCGACGTTGAGCTGTCCGCGTCGGAGATAGGCGTTGTTCACGGCGGTGATCTCAAGCTCTCCCCGGGCGGAGGGTCTGATCCCTTCCGCAATGCGCACGACGTCGTTGTCATAGAAATAGAGCCCCGTCACCGCATAGTTGGATTTGGGATGCGCCGGCTTTTCCTCGATGCTGACGGCCCGGCCGTTTTCATCGAATTCCACGACGCCGAAGCGCTCGGGGTCGCAGACGTAATAGCCGAAGACCGTCGCGCCCGTCGTGCGGGATGCGGCTTTTTTGAGCAGGGCCCGCAGATTCGCCCCGTAGAAGATGTTGTCTCCCAGTACCAGCGCCACGGGATCGGGACCGATGAAATCCTTGCCGATGAGAAAGGCCTGAGCCAGGCCCTCCGGCTTCGGCTGGACGGCGTAGGTGAAGTTGACGCCGAAGCGGGTCCCGTCCCCCAGCAGACGGATGAAGGAACTCTGGTCCTCCGGAGTGGTGATGACGAGGATGTCGCGGATCCCGGCGAGCATGAGCACGCTGATGGGGTAGTAGATCATGGGCTTGTCGTAAACGCCCAGCAGCTGTTTCGAGACGCCTTGCGTGATGGGATGCAGTCTTGTTCCCGCGCCTCCGGCCAGAACGATGCCTTTCATATGTTGCCTCCTCCCGTACCGAGACGTTCCATTTTGTATCCGCCGTTCAGGACGTGCGCGCACCAGGTGTCTCTGTTGCGGAGGTACCAGACCACGGTTTTGCGGATGCCGCTTTCGAAAGTCTCCGCGGGTTTCCACCCCAGTTCCCTTGCGATCTTCGACGGATCGATGGCGTAGCGGGCGTCGTGACCGGGGCGGTCTTTGACGTGGACGATCTGCTCTTCGTACTTCTTCCCGTCGGGCCGGGGCGAAAGTTCGTCGAGGAGGGAACAGATGGTTTTGACCACCTCGATATTGGTCTTTTCGTTGTGTCCGCCGATGTTGTAGGTTTCGCCCGGTTTTCCCCTGGTCGCTGCGAGGTACAGCGCGCGGGCGTGGTCCTCGACGTACAGCCAGTCGCGGATCTGGAGCCCGCTGCCGTACACGGGCAGTTCCTTCCCGTCCAGGGCGTGGAGGATGATCAGCGGGATGAGTTTCTCGGGGAAGTGGTACGGCCCGTAGTTGTTGGAACAATTGGTGATGATCGCCGGCAGGCCGAAGGTGCGGTTCCACGCGCGCACGAGGTGGTCGCTGGAGGCCTTGCTGGCGGAGTAGGGCGAGCTGGGCGCGTAGGGCGTCGTTTCCCTGAAGAAGTCGCCGGGTCCCTCCAGATCTCCGTACACCTCGTCTGTGGAGATGTGGTGGAAGCGGAACCCCGCTTTCCCCGCCTCATCGAGGCCGGAAAAATACTTTCGCGCCGCCTCGAGCAGCGTGTAGGTACCGACGATGTTGGTCCGGATGAATTCGCCGGGGCCGTCGATGGAGCGGTCCACGTGGCTTTCGGCCGCCAGATGCATCACGTGGGTCGGACGGAAAGAGGAAAAGACCGGATCCACGGCTTCCCTGTCGCAGATGTCCGCCTTGACGAAAGTGAAGCGGGGAGAACCGGAAACCGGGGCGAGATTTTCGGGATTGCCGGCATATGTCAGCTTGTCCACGACGCACACGGCGTCCTCCGTGCCGCCGATGATGTGACGCACGACGGCGGAACCGATGAATCCGGCTCCTCCCGTAACGATGATCCTGTTCATGGATAACGTCTGTCCCTTTCTGTCCTTCGGGCCCGCGGCGGAGTTCCCGTCCGCACCGGGGACGATCCGGTCGGAGCCCTGAAACAACGACTGCCGGATAATGTACCTCCGGGAGGGGGAATTGTCAAGCTTTGTGCGGAACTTTCGGGCGGCCGGGCCGTTTTTTGTTCCCTTTTTGCTCTGCGTTTCTTGAAAAAACGGTTTCGCGAGGTTACATTATTGCAAAGTGTGTTTTTTCGTTTTTGAAACGCAGGAAAAGAGGATTCGTTCATGCGGAGAGTTGTCGTAACCGGCTGCGGGGCGGTTTCCTGTGCCGGAAACAGTGTTCCCGAGTTGTGGGATTCCATGGTCAACGGCCGGTGCGGTCTGGGACCTGTCACCAAGTTCGACGTGTCCGAGTACCGGACGAAGATCGCCGGGGAGGTCAAAAATTTCGACATCACCCGGTATATGAGCGCCAAGGAGGCCAAGCGTCTTGATTTGTTCTGCCAGTTCGCGATCGCGGCGGCGGACGAGGCGATGTCCGAGGCGGGTCTGGCTCTCGATCCCGCACTCCGGGGCATCGACAACCGCCGCTTCGGCGTGCTTGTCTCCACGGGGATCGGCGGTCTGATCGTCATTGCCGAGCAGCAGAACATTTTGCGCGACAAGGGCCCCGGCCGCATGTCGCCTCTTGCGATCCCCATGATGATCGGCGACAGCGCGCCGGGGTGTCTCTCGATCCGCTACGGGGCGAAGGGGCCGAATTTCGCCCTCATGTCCGCCTGTGCGACGGGGTGTCACTCCGTGGGAGAAGCCTGGTGGATGATCCGCCGCAACGACGCCGATGTCATGCTGGCGGGGGGGACCGAAGAGAGTGTCATGCCCATCTGCCTGGCCGGTTTCGCCGCCATGAAGGCCATGAGTCAGCGCAATGACGATCCCCTGCACGCCAGCCGTCCCTTCGACTTGGACCGCGACGGTTTCGTCGCATCGGAAGGAGCGGGGGTCCTCGTTCTCGAGGAGCTGGAGCATGCCCGGCGCCGCGGCGCGAAGATCCTCGCTGAGGTCATCGGCTACGGCGCCACGGGAGATGCGTTCCACATCACCAGTCCCGATCCTGAGGGGGCCGAGGACGCCCGGGCCATGAGCATCGCCATGGAGCACGCGGGCATACGGCCGGAGGAGGTCGATTACATCAATGCCCACGGCACGGGGACGCACCTCAACGATCTCTATGAGACCAAGGCGATCAAGCTGGCTTTCGGAGAGGCCGCTGCGCGGAAGATCTCCATCAGCAGCACCAAGGGAGTCACGGGGCACGCGCTGGGCGCGGCGGGCGGTTTCGAGTGCATCGCCTGCGTCAAGGCCATCGGATCCGGGATCGTGCCGCCAACGATCAACTACGAGACGCCCGATCCGGAGTGCGATCTGGATGTGACGCCCAACACGGCCGTCAGACGCGACATCCGCGTCGCCGTCAACAACAACCTCGGTTTCGGCGGACACAATGCCGCCGTCATATTCAGGCGTTACGAGGGCAAATAACGAAAAGCGGCCGTCAAATGACATCACCGTCGATCTCGAGAAGAACTGTTCCGCTGGCCCTGACCGGATTTTTCAATTCGTTCAGCGACAGCGGCTTCAAGGTCTGGGCGGTCCTCGCCGTCCTGGGCAGCAGTTTCGATTATTTCAGGGACTCGGCGTTTCTGCTTTCCATTGCCGCCGTCTGCATCCTGCCGCCGCTGCTTCTGCCGGTGTGGAGCGGGTTCCTCGCCGACCGGCTGCCCAAACGCTACGTCGTCATCGCCGTCAAACTGCTGGAGCTTCCCCTTCTGGGATTCGGCGCCTACACCATGTCGGGACTGAACTCCGCCAATGACGGCTACTGGATCCTCACGGCGATATTGCTCTACTCCATTCTCGGGGCGTTTTTCACGCCCGCCTTCGAAGGGCTCCAGCCGGAGACCTTCAGCGAGCCGGAGCTCTCCAAGGCCTGCGGGCGGATCACTTCAGCGGGCACGCTGGGGCTTCTGACCGGGGCCGCGGTGATGCCGTGCGCCTTCCACCTTCAGGCGTGCCAGTACGTCATTCTGGCGGCGGTGATCGGCGGGATCGTCTCAGCCGTGAGCATCTGTCCCGTCATCTCCCCCGTTCAGCTCCGGCGGGAGATGGCCTACCGCTGCGGTTCGACGCTCAAACTGGGCTACCGCGCACTTCGGGTCCATCAGGGGGTCCTCGCCGCGGCGCTGGGGGATGTCTGCTTCATCGCCCTGGGCGTCGCGACCATTCCCCTGCTGGTCCTTTTCGGACGCTACTCCCTCGGCATGACCGATTCGGCGAACATCGCCCTGCTTCAGCTCGCTCCGGGGACGGGACTTTTGATCGGTTGTTTCTGCGCCGGGGTGTTCTCCGGGAACAGGATCGAGCTGGGGCTCGTGCCCCTCGGCGCCCTCGGCATGGCCGTTTCCCTGCCGCTGATGGTGTTTTTCCCGGGAGAGGGGACCCGCATCGTGGTCGACATGCCCGGCGGATTTTCGGCCAGCATCTTCGTCTACACCGGAGCGTGGTTCTGGGCCACCTTCGCCGGTTTCTCCGGCGGCGTGCTGATCATTCCCCTGCGGTCCTTCGTTCTGCAGCGGCTCATCCCCAATCTCCGGGGAGCGGCGCTGGCGCTCAAAAACGCGGCCGCCTTCGCCATCTGTTCCGTGGCCATGCTGCTGGCCGTCTCCTGTGCGCTGGGGGGCGGCGGCGTTCAGGGACTTCCCCCGCTGATGCGCAGCATCACGTCGGTCATGCCCCGCATTCCCTTCCAGGTCCTGCTGATCGGGTTCGGTCTGACCGTCTTCATCCTGACGGTTTTTTCCATGTGGCAGCTGCCCAACTTCATGCTGCGCTTCATCATTCTGGCTTTGGGGCATTCGCTCTACCGGCTCAGGATCTCCGGCGCGGAGAACATCCCCGAGCGGGGACCGGCGCTGCTGCTCTGCAATCACGTTTCGGCTGTGGATAGCGTGCTGATAAGCGCCTGTACCAGCCGGCAGATAAGATTCCTGCTTTACGAGGATTACTTCTCGGTGCCCCTGCTGGGGGCGGTGGCGCGGATGACGGGCTTTTTCAAAGTCCCCTCCGCCGGCAAGGCCAAGAGCATGGGGCTGCTGCTGGAAAACATCCGCCAGCATCTCGAGCGGGGCGGACTGGTCTGCGTGTTTCCCGAGGGCCGGCTCACCCGGAACGGTCTCGTCGGCGAATTCAAGACGGGGTACGAGAAGATGCTGCCCGAGAATGCGAACATCCCGATCATTCCGGTCAACATCTCCTTCGCGTGGGGGAGCGTGTTTTCGAATTTCTTCAACCGGGCCGGCATGAGGCGCAAGGTCTCCTTTCCCTTCTTTTCGGCGGTGACTTTCGGACCGCCCGTGCCCCGGGGAACTTCCGCCTTCGAGATCCGGCAGAAGATCATCGAGCTGGGCGCCGAGGCGGCGGAGAGTCTGCTGCCGGGCGAAGTGACGCTCCATCACGCCATCGTGAAGCTGGCCAAGCGGCATTTCCTGCGGAAGATGTTTTCCGATTACGGCGGCAGGGAGTTTTCGGCGTTCGCGCTGGCGGCGGATTCCGCGCTGCTCAGCCGTTTTGTCCGCAAGCACGTCCCCTCCGACAGCAGGTACGTGGGGACTCTTCTGCCCAACAGCACTTATGCGGCCAAGGCGATCCTCGGCATCCTGATGGCCGACAAGACGCCGGTGCCGCTCAATTACAGCACTTCCCAGGCCGTCTTCGACTGTTCCGTCGAGAAGGCGCGGCTGCCCCTCATCATCACCAGCCGGGCGTTTCTCGAGAAGATCCGGATCACTCCCGGGGAGAAGGCCGTCTGCATCGAGGACATCGAGGAGCAGTATTCACTCTTCGCCCGCTTCATCATGAAGACGGGGCTTTTCCTGCTGCCGACGGGGGAATTCATGAACATGATCTCGCCGCTCTCGGCCTTCGATCTCAAGCGGGATGCGGCGCTGCTGTTTTCCAGCGGTTCCACGGGCAATCCCAAAGGGATCCGGCTCTCCCACCACAATCTGAACAGCAATGCCCGGTCCGTCGGCTGCGGGCTGGCGGCGGATCCCTCGGATCTGATCGTGGGCAATCTGCCGCTGTTCCACTCCTTCGGGCTCAACGTCTGCTTCTGGATGCCGGTCCAGCGGGGGATCCCCGTCGTGTTCATCGCAAATCCCCTGGACGGGCAGGCTGTCCGTTCGATCATCTCCGACCGCAAGGCGACGATGCTTTTTGCGACGCCGTCGTTCCTGCAGAAATATCTCCACCGGTGCGACGGGAAGGAGCTGGCCAGTCTGCGCCTGATCGCCACGGGGGCCGAGAAGCTGCGCGCGGACATCGCCGAGCGGGTTCGGAGCCTCACGGAGGGCCGTTTGGAAGCCGTCGAGTGCTACGGCTGCACGGAGCTTTCCCCTGTGGTTTCCATCAATCTGGCTCAGGACATCGCGGAGCTCGGCAGAAAGGCCGGCTGTGACGACAGCATCGGCCTGCCGCTGGAAAACATTTCCGTACGCATCCTCGATCCGCTGCAGTTCACCCCCGTCGAGCCGGGGGAGGAGGGGATCCTCTGCGTCAAGGGCTCTCTCGTCATGCAGGGATATCTCGACGACGAAGCTCAGACGAAAGAGGTGATGACGGGCGAGTATTACAAGACCGGCGACATCGCCCGCATGGAGAAAAACGGTTATCTCCACATCTGCGGACGGCTTTCGCGTTTCAGCAAGATCGCGGGCGAGATGGTCCCCCACGAGATGGTCGAGCGCATCATCAACGAGATGTGCCGGTGCGAGAACCGTGTGGTGGCGGTGGGCGGAATCCCCGATCCCTCCAAGGGCGAGGCGCTGCTGGTGCTCTATACGGATGAGATGCCCTTCACGCCGGAGCAGATCGTGGATCAGCTCCGGGAGCGCAGTATTTCCAACCTCTGGATCCCCAAGGCCAGAAATTTCCACCGCGTGGACCAGCTCCCCCTGCTGGGCAGCGGCAAGCTGGATCTCTCGCTTCTCCGCCATATCGCCGAAGAGATCGCCGAAAGGGAAAACTGAGACCTGCAGACCGGGGGGCGGCGCAAAAAAAGCCTCCTCAGGAGGAATATCCTTCATGTGGACTGCGCGCGGGGGGGAGAACGGGCGGAAAACTTACTCGACGGAAAGGACGCTGTTCAGCGTACCGAAGTCGTTGGCCGCGAAGTTGTGGTTGGTCTCGTCCATGATCCACTGGCCGTCGATGACGAATTTGTATTCGTAGTACCCGGGCGCCAGCTCCATGGTCAGCAGGAAGCACTTTCCTTTGCGGTCGTAGGGCACGCGGGTCGCCGCGGGATCCCAGTCGTTGAAGGAGCCGGCGATGCACACGACCTGATCCGGGTTTCCCTCCAGACGGAACTCAACCCTGCGCGTTTCCGCGGAACCTGTTTTGCTGACTGTGATCACGGCCTCATGTCCTTTTTTTGTTGCATGAACGTCTCTTAATATAGCACGGATCGAAAAAAAATCAATCCCCCGATCCGTTCCGCCGCCATTCGAGCGGCACGGACCCGTGGGCTTTTTGCGGGGGCGCTTGCGCCGCCCCGTACCCCCCGGCGCCCCGTGCGACCGGGAGCGGGGGGGGGCCGCAGGACCGTTCGACGGCGACCGTCTCGGTGATCTCTCATCTCTCATCTCTCATCCCTTGTGCGCCAAAATGCATGTAAAACGGCGTTTTTAATGCTGTTTTTGCGAAAGTTTGGGAGATTGTTTTTTCTTAATTTTGCGTTTCTGAGAGAGAGCCTATTGCTCAAAAATCAAAAAAAATCAAAAAAAACAGAAAAAGTCTCTTGAAAATACGGAAAATGGAGTTAAATTCTACGCGATGCAAAAATCAGAGGGGCTGGCCCGCCGCCGGATGCCGTCGTGTCCGGGGCGTTCCGTTCCTCCGGCTTTTGAGGCCGCACACAAAGTCAAAGAGGTGAATGATGAACGCGTATGCACAGAGAGTTTTTGACGAGCTGAAGACCAAGGTTCCCTGGGAGAAGGAGTTCCTGCAGAGTGTGGAGGAAGTCTTCAACACCCTCGGAGCCGTCCTCGACGAGAATCCCCAGTATGAGGCGAACCGCGTGCTGGAGCGCATGGTGATCCCGGACCGGGCGATCTCCTTCCAGGTCCCCTGGCTCGACCGGAACAACAAGATCCAGATCAACACCGGTTACCGCGTGCAGTTCAACGACGCGCTGGGCCCCTACAAAGGCGGTCTGCGTTTCCATCCCAGCGTGACGCTTTCGGTCATGAAGTTCCTCGCCTTCGAGCAGACCTTCAAGGACTCCCTGACCACGCTGCCCATGGGCGGCGCCAAGGGCGGCAGCGATTTCGACCCCAAGGGCAAGACCGATTTCGAAGTCATGAATTTCTGCAAGTCCTTCATCCGCGAGCTTCATCACCACATCGGCCCCGATGTGGACGTGCCCGCGGGCGACATCGGCGTCGGCGGCCGTGAGATCGGTTATCTCTTCGGCGAATACAAGCGCCTGACCCACCGCTACTGCGGCGTGCTCACCGGAAAGGGCATCGGCTGGGGCGGATCGCTCATCCGGCCAGAGGCCACCGGCTACGGCGCCATCTACTTCGTTCAGGAGATGCTGGCCCGGCGCAACGACTCCATCGCGGGCAAGACCGTGGTCATTTCCGGTTACGGCAACGTGGCTTGGGGCGTGGCCAAGAAGGCCAGCGAACTGGGCGCCCGCGTCGTCACCATCTCCGGCTCCAAAGGCTATGTCCACTGCGAAGGCGGCCTGACCGGCGAAATGATCGCCTTCATGCTCGAACTCCGCGAGAAGGGGCTTGATCTTTCGGTCTTCGCCGACAAGTTCCCCGGATGCAAGTTCTATGCCGGACGCAAGCCCTGGGAAGTCAAGGCCGACATCGCCATGCCCTGCGCCACGCAGAACGAGGTCAACGGCGAGGACGCCGCGAAACTGGTCGCCAACAAGGTCATCCTCGTCGCCGAGGGGTCCAACATGGGCTGTCTGCCCGAGGCCGCCGCATGCTTCCAGAAGAACGGCGTGCTCTTCGCCCCCGGCAAGGCCGTCAACGCCGGCGGCGTCGCCACCAGCTGTCTTGAAATGTCCCAGAACGCCGGTCACACCAACTGGACCAGCGCCGAAGTCGATCACAGGCTCCACGACATCATGGTCCACATCCACGCCGCCTGCGTCGAGTGCGGTTCCCGCAAGGACGGCACCGTGGACTACATCGCCGGCGCCAACATCGCCGGGTTCAAGCGCGTGGCCGACGCCATGGTCGCTCAGGGGATCTGACGTCCCGTCCGAACGAAAAGAAACGCCGGTTCCGGAAAATTCCCGGGACCGGCGCTTTTTTTGTCCGCGTCCGTCAGGGGGTGTACACGGCGGCCTCGATGTAACAGCTGGGGTGTTCCCGGGTGATATGGTAGTAGACCGTCATCACCCGGCCCGGCTCCAGCTCCAGACTGACGGGGTAGCCGAGGTCGGAAGTGAGTCCGTTGTCCCGGAGGATCATTTCGTTTTTCAAGTCCCAGGTTTTTCCCCCGTCCCGGCTGATGCACGCGCGGATCCCGAAGGGATAGTACCGGTAGCCGTAGGTCGCCAGCAGACGCCCGTCTTTGAGGACCAGCAGATGCTGGGGGTAGCCGCGCACGGGGGTTTTGACCGGCTTCGTCCAGGTGCGGCCTTCGTCTTTGGAGAAACTCAGGCGCATGAAACCGTCGAAATCCACCCGGATCGCCGTCACCAGAGTCCCGTCGGGCAGGATCGCCGTGTGGGGTTCTTCGCAGGCGGGGATCATCCGGTGATCGCCGTTACCCGTTTCCATGACCAGTCCCAGCCGTTCGGTCTTCGAAGCGTCGGCGCTGATGCGGTACATCCAGATCCGCCGCCTGTCGCGCTCCCGGCGGACGACGGGCTGATAGAAATATCCGTCTTTGAACGCGGGCCCGTGGGGAGAAAACGCGTTCACGAGCTTCCGCGTCCAGGTCTTGCCGTTGTCGGCGCTGAACATGTACTGCGAGTAGTAGTAGGGATAGCCTTTGGCGTTCCCGGCGAAGGCGGTGGGGCCGGGATACTTTTTCGCGGTGTGGGGTGCGCGCATCCAGCTTTTCCACGCCATGTTCGTCACCAGGATCCGCCCGTCGGGGAGGGTCTGGATCGAGGGATCCCTTTCGTCGGTCACGGTGTCCCAGATGACGAAGGGGGCCGACCAGTTCCGGCCGCCGTCTTTCGAGAGCGTCATGCAGATCCGTCCGTAGGGGCAGACGTGGCCCTCGCCCTCGCGGAACACGGCGGCCAGCTGACCGTCGGGGAGTCGGGCGATCCCCGGGAAGGCCAGATGCCGCCCGGGAATGGCGCAGACGGTGAAGTATTCGACGGGCCGGCCGTTGACGGCGAGGGGGCTGCCGATGACGGGCCCTTTGCCGTCATCCCGGCCCGGGGCGTAGGGACAGGCGACCGAGACGTTGCGGATGAGGCCGCTGTAGCCCCGGTCGGAATGGTCCTTCGACGAGGCGCCGAGCAGAAGGGGCGCCTGCTGCCGGGGAACGGGGAAGGTCAGACGGCATTTCAGAACGGGACCGTGATCCAGCTGAAGCGTCAGGAGCCCGTTCTCCGGCTCCAGCGTGCAAACGACGTGATGCCAGTTCTCCCAGTGGTGTTTCGACGGAGTGAGGATCTGGACGAAATCCTTTTTGTTCCCGCCGGTCAAAATGGCTTTGATCTCCTTGTCGGGCGACCGCGGGGAACACTTCAGCTGGAGCGAGAGATTGCCCGCGGCGAGAAGACGGGGGTATTCATTGGTCTGTTCGGCGTCGTCCCTGTATTCCAGTTCGATCCGTATCCCCCGGCTGACGTCGATCCGCCTGTCGGCGAGGAGCAGCGTCTGCGCGTCTTTCTCGGCCGCCCGGAACCGGAAGACGGGTCCGTTGATCTCAGGTTTCAGGCGGCCCGGGATCCAGCGGAGCGCCGGTTCTCCGGCGCAGGCGGTCGTAAGGATCGCGGCACAGATGAGCGGAAGAATTTTTTTCAGCATGTTTGCCTCCCTGGTGAAAGAATTTTATGCATTTGCCTCGTCTCGGTGATTTTTCCCGCCGCAGGGCAGGGTGATGGTGAAGGTTGCGCCGCCGCCGGGCGTGTCGGTGATCTCGGCGCTGCCGCCGTGGATGCGGGCCACGGCCCGGACCATGGCCAGTCCCAGACCGTTGCCCCGTTTCGTCCGGCTGCTGTCCAGACGGACGAAGCGTTCGAAGATCCTCTTCTTGTCCTGGTCGGGGATGCCCGGACCGTTGTCGATGACGCGCAGTTTGACCGCCTCTTCCCCCGCGTCCAGCCGGATGACGACTTTGCCGCCTGCGGGGACGAATTTCAGCGTGTTGTCGAGGAGATTGCCGATCATGCGCTGCAGTTTGATCCGGTCGGCGGCGATGACGACGGGAGCTTCGGGGACGTGGAGTTCCCAGGCGATGCCGTTCTCCTCCGCGGCCGGGAGATAGAGGTCGTACAGCCGGCGCACCAGTCCGCACAGATCCACGGGCTCCTTTTTGAGGTACTCGATGTTGGACTCCGTGCGGGTGATCTCCAGCATGGTGTTGATGATGGCGACCATGTCGTCGCACTCCTCCGCGATGTTGCCGAGGGCGTCCGTCCAGACGGCGAAATCCCTGGGCCCCGCGGCGGTGACTTCGGCCAGGCCGCGGATGCGCGTCAGGGGCGTTTTGAGGTCGTGGGCCACGTCATCGGTGGCGCCCCGCAATTCGTTGAGCAGACGCTCGGTGTTGGCGCTCATGGTGTTGAAGGCCGAGACAAGTTCGGATATCTCCTGCCCGTGATAGCGTCCCTCAACCCGCCGGGAGTAGTTGCCGCCGGCGATATCGGAGGCGGCCGCGCCCACCTTGCGGATGTCGGAGGCGATCCTCGAAGAGATCAGCCACGCGACGAGGATGCCGACGCCGAGGACGGGCAGTCCGATGGCGAGCAGATCGGTGACGTAGTGTTCCACACGGGTGTGCAGCTGCGTGAGCATGTGCCCCGCGGTGAGGATCGTTCCGTCGGGGAATCTGCACGAGAGGCTCCGGGCGCTGCCGCATGTCGTCGGGATCTCCGAAAGGTTTTTCTCCAGTTTCCCGGGAAAGTTGGAGGATCTGCACACGGTTTTCCCCGCGGGATCCGTGACGCGGAAAAAGAGAAGCCCCCCCCGGGATTCCTTCTGCCGGAGCAGAAGACGCCGCCTGAGCAAGTGGATATTGGGCTTGAGATTGAGCAGACGGGAGTAGATCCTGCCCGTGCCCGAGCGCCGCATCATGTACACCTGATCCTCCACGTGTCCGAAGAGCGTGGGGGAACTGCCGGGATCCGTCACGGCGGGTTCGAAGGCGATCAGCGGGACGAATCCCGGCAGATGTTCGTCGAAGGCCGTGATGAGGTCGGCGGGCAGGTCGTAAACAGGAAAGTCCAGGCCCAGATGAGCGGCGTTCTTGCCCACGATGTAGTCTTTGCGGCATTGCGAGAGAAGTTCCTCGAGCTGCTGGTCGATCCGGCGCAGCAGCAGCTGATAGAGATTGTGGCCGACGAAGATGATCGTGGCCGCCGCGACGCCGACGAAGAGCGTCGTGAACCACAGCATCACCTGCGCCCGGATGGAAATGGTATGTTTATTCCAGGACATACCCGAACCCGCGCACGGTGCGGATGAGCTTGCGGTCGAACTCCTTGTCGATTTTTTCCCGCAGACGGCAGAGGCGGGTTTCGACGATGTTGGTCTGGGGATCGAAGTTGTACTCCCACACGTGCTCGAGGATCATGCTCCGCGAGACGATGTGTCCGGTGTTTTTCATCAGATATTCGAGGAGTGAAAACTCCTGCGGCTGCAGATCGATGCGTTTCCCCGCCCGGGTCACCTTGCGGCTGAGCAGATCCATGGTGAGGTCGGCCACGGTGAGCTGGGTCGGCGGCGTGAAGCTCTGGGAACGCCGGAGCATGGCCTGGATCCGGGCCAGCAGTTCCGTGAAAACGAAGGGCTTGGCCAGGTAGTCGTCGCCCCCCGCCTGAAGACCGCGGATCTTGTCGTCCACGGAGCCTTTGGCGCTCAGGAAGATCACAGGCGTGACGCAGCCGTCCTGCCGGGCCTGCCGGACGATGGAGATCCCGTCCATGACGGGGAGCATCACGTCCACGACGGCGATGTCGAAAGCGCCGGACTTGAGTTTTTCGAGGCCCTCCTTGCCGTCGGCCACCGCCGTCGAGGTCATGCCGGACTGGGCAAAGCCTTTGGCGATGAAATCGGCGGTCTGCGCGTCATCTTCGATCAGCAGGATATTCATCTTTCTCCTCCTTTGCCGCAAGCAGCGGATATTTCTGCGACGGCCATGGCGGCCGCATAGTCTTTTTCATGGGAGATGGAAATTGCCCACGACAGGATCCCCGCTGCGGCGGAGGTCTTTGCCGCGGCGCCCGAGAGGCGGATCTGCGGCGCGCCCCGGCCGTCGGGCAGGATCTCGATCTCCGCGGGGGAACAGTCTTTGCCGAAGCCGCAGCCGAGGGCCTTGGCGACGGCCTCCTTGGCCGCCCATCTGCCCGCGAAGAATTCCGCGCGTGCGCCCCGGGTCTCGGCCACGGCGAGCTCAGCCGGCGAGAAGATCCGCTCCCGGAAGCCTTCCTCCCGTTCCAGCCGTTCGATCCGGGCGATTTTGACGATATCTATCCCGCAGCGGTACATGAGGAGACCTCCCTCGGGCCGTTCCGTGAAAAATCCTCTTCGACCAGACGCATATCCTCGCGGATCCTCTCCATCAGCGCCTCGGGGGAGGCGAATTTCCGCTCGGGCCGGATGAAGGAATAAAGTTCGAGCTCGATCCCGGCTCCGTAGAGATCGCCGTCGAAATGCAGCACGTGCACTTCGACCCGGCGGGAAATGCCGCCGAAGGTGGGGGCCAGCCCGATGTTGACCGCCGCCGGATGGAGGAGGTTCCCGAGCCGGACCCCCCCCGCGTAGACGCCGTCCGGCGGCAGGACGCCGCAGGAGACTTCCAAATTGGCCGTGGGCGCTTTGAGCATCTTTCCCGCGATGCCGTTGCCCCGGCCGACGGTCCCGAAAAGCCGCACGGGCCGGGCCAGCAGTTCCCGGGCGTGGTCGAGTTTCCCCGCGGAAACGGCCCGCCGGATGGCGCTGCTGCTCACGGTCTCGCCCGCGATGACCAGTTCTTCGCAAGGGGAAAAGCCGATCCCGTTCGCCTCGGCGAACGCGGCGATGACGGTTTTGTCCCCGGCCCCGAAGTGACCGAATCTCCAGCGGCTGCCGACGCAGATGCCGGCGAGATGGAATTCCGGGGCGCTCCGGAGCCGCTCCAGAAAGTCGAGAGGCTCCATGGCCGCGAATTTCTGATCGAATTCGATGACGCCGACGAGTTTCGCGCCGGCATCCCTGAGCAGTCGGCGGCGCTCCTCCATGGGGAGCAGCAGACGCGGCGGATCGTCCGGACACAGGACCTGCCGGGGATGGGGGTGGAACGTCACCGCCGCCGGAACGGCGTGACGGCGGACCGCCATGTCGCACAGTTCGCTTATGATCTTCCTGTGGCCGAGATGGACGCCGTCGAAGACCCCCAGCCCGAGGACGAGGGGAACGCCTCCTCCGGGGAGGGGCACGTCGAATTTTATCAAGGATGTCACGATTGTAATTTCCGGTTGTCCGCCGTATATTATATGCAGATGCCGCCGCTTCTATTTAAAATACACTCGAACGGCATATCCGTCAAACGGAAAAGAAACATTTTGGTGAGAGTTATGAAAACGGTTCTGTATCCCGGATCTTTCGATCCCTTTACCAACGGGCACTACGATCTCGTCTGCCGTGCGGTCCAGCTTTTCGACAAGGTCATCGTCGCCGTGGCTGTCAATGCGGGCAAGAGTCCGATGTTCACCCTGGCCGAGCGCCGGCACCTCATCGAGCAGTGCTGCGCCGATCTGCCCACGGTGGAAGTCGTCGTCATCGAGGGTCTGCTGGTGGATTCCCTTGAGCGTTACGGCGTGCAGGCCATCCTGCGGGGACTCCGGGCGTTCTCGGATTTCGAATACGAACTGCAGATGGCCCTGATGAACCGCAACATGCGGCCCCAGTGCGAGACGATCTTCCTCACGCCGACGCTGAAGAACTCCTTCGTCTCCTCCAGTCTCGTCAAGGAGGTGGCCAGCTACGGCGGAGACGTCCGCCGCTACGTTCCCGATCCGGTGGCCGAGGCCATCATCCGGAAGAACCGGGGCGAGGATATATGAAAAGCACTCTTCTGGAAAAGAGCTTCCGCATCCTCGACCGCATCGCCTCTTCTCCGGCGCCGGTGACTCTCAAGGAACTGGCTTCGGATCTTGAGCTGAACGCCAGCACCGTGAGCCGCATCGCGTCGGATCTTGCCGCGCGCAATCTCATCCGCAAGGCGGGGTACCACAGTTTCGTCCCTTCCACGGGGCTGATCCGCCTGGGGCTGGATGCGCTGGAGACGCCTCTTCTGCGCAGTGCGTCGGCGTTGCTCAAAGAGCGTGTCTCCGAGCTGGGCGTGAACGGAGTTCTGGCCGGCATCGACGCCGGGCGTCCGGTCTGCCTCTGCGCCCACGAAGCCGGGGGGACCGGAAGACCGCACCCGGCCCCGTGGGACTCCCCTCTCGTTTCCGTGATCCTCGCTTCCCGCGGTGATCTCGGGCAGGCGGAAAAATTTTTCGATCTCTCCTCTGCGGACGTCGTGCCGCGCCCGGATGCCCGCGCGCGGGAGCTGTTTCTCCAGCGGTTCCGCGCGGCGTCCGAACGCGGCTTCATCGCCGTTCAGGATCCCCGCCTGGGCTGGAGCGTCAGTTTCCCCGTTCCCGCAGGGACCGACATCTACGGCGTCTGTCTCTACGGCAGTGCCGCCGAGAACCGCAGCATCGACCGGATGCAGTTCGAGTGCTCCCGTCTGGCCTCCCGCCTTTCCTCCCTGTTCAACGAGCGGCGGCAGGGAAGGTATGATGGATGAGATAAGAGATGAGAGATGAGAGATGAGATGGCAGGAGACGGGCCGAGGGGAGGAATTACCGCGGCCCGCGGGCAAAGAAGTCGCCGATCAGATCGCAGTCGGACAG
>Ga0310696_10003490_pt1 | contig 19607 bp, 15 predicted proteins | sample AusTroGonzalo_MG_4_FD_203885 | JGI IMG/M metagenome (GOLD analysis project Ga0310696, IMG submission 203885) | Bovine rumen microbial communities from tropical cattle in Woodstock, Queensland, Australia - Gonzalo_02 (v2) (version 2) | ecosystem: Host-associated > Mammals > Digestive system >... | reverse complement strand
GGCAGGCGGCAGGCTTATGTTGACGCAGGTCGTCCAGGATAATTGTCTCTTCTTCCATTTTGACTTTGTCTTCGTCTTCTACTTCTATATACACACAAATCGAATCATTATTGCAAAAATTACCATTTTTTTTCTTTCAAATGGTAATTCGCCCTAATACACATGCAAAGATAGTGCAAATCAGATATAAAACCAAATAAAATTTGGGATTTCACTCACTTATTCGTACCTTTGCAGGCATGAAGTTAAGTGTCATCATTCCCGTGTACCGCGTAGAAGCGACGCTCGACCGCAGTGTTGAGAGTGTGCTGGGGCAGGCTGTTGACAACATGGAGGTCATCCTCGTTGACGACGGCTCACCGGACAACTGCCCCGAGATGTGCGACAGATGGGCTGTTGAAGACCAGCGAATCAACGTCGTGCACAAGCAGAACGGCGGACTGAGCGATGCGCGTAATGCAGGATTGGATGTGGCTACAGGCGACTACGTGACATTTGTTGATTCTGACGATTACCTGGCACCGGGCACATACGGCAGTTTGATGGAGTTGCTGATGACAGGCGACATCGTGGAATATTCTATTGCCGACCGACTGCAACTGCAGGATGCCTGCTATGACGATGCCGACAAATACTGGCTGGAAACGCAAGCCTATACCCACACCTACGCCTGGAACAAGATATATCGCCGCTCGCTGTTCGAGGACGTGCGTTATCCGGTAGGCAAGGTGTTTGAGGACGTCTATACCCTACCCCTGCTGCTGCGCAAGGCCACGCGAATCGTCACCACCAGCCGGGGGTTCTACCACTATACCTACAACGAGCAGGGCATTACGGCCAGTGCCAACGCCAACGGTCAGGGACTGGCCATGCTGTTGGATGCTCACCTGAAGAGCCGCATGCCCGTGGACGATGTCTATTACATGTATATGGTCAATATCCAGATGGATGTCTGGGAACGTACTGCAGCCCCCATTATACTACCGCCAAGGAAAGTCAAAACAACGGGACTCAACTTTAGCAAAAAGCTTAAAGCAATAGCGCTTAACACGATAGGAATCAAACGATTATGCAAAATCAACAAAATACTGCACAGAATCAAGAAACCCAGCCGTTGGTAACGTTTATCATTACCTACCACGAACAGCCAACCGTGATGCTCACCAAGTGTATTGAGAGCGTGGTGGCGCTGTCGTTGCGTCCCTACGAACGTGAGATTATCGTGGTCGATGACGGTTCACAGAACAGTCCGCTGGCAGACCTGAAGCGTTTTGAGAACGACGTGGTGTATCTGCGCAAGTCGAACGGCGGCGTCAGCACAGCCCGCAACTTCGGCCTGCGTGCTGCCGGTGGTTCCTACATTCAGTTTATCGACGGCGACGACATGTTGCTGACAAACAACTACGAGCATTGTCTCGACATCATACGCTACAACAAGACTGATGCCGTGCTGTTTGACTTCAGCCTGCATCCCAACGCCCCTGTGATGATCTACGAGGACAGCGAACCGATGAGCGGCAGTGAGTTGATGCGCAGGCAGAACATTCACGGTTCGGCATGCACCTGCCTGTTCAGCCGCAACATTCTGGGACGGCTGAGTTTCACCACAGGCATTACCTACGGCGAGGACGAGGAGTTCACACCGCAGCTATTGCTACGGGCAGACCGCGTCATCAGTACCACAGCGCAAGCCTACTTCTACCGTCGCCACAAGGATTCGGCCATCGGCAACACCAGCAAGGAGGGCATTGAACTGCGACTGAATGACAACCATCAGGTCATTGTCAGTCTGAACCGTACTGCCGACACACTGCCTGCCGAGGAGCGCATAGCACTGCAACGCCGTGTGGCGCAGCTGACGATGGACTATATCTATAACACCATCATGCTGACACGCAACCGCCAACAGCTCGACCGACGACTGGAAGAACTGCGCAACGAAGGGCTGTTCCCCCTGCCCGACCGCGACTATACCACCAAGTATAAATGGTTCCGCCGCATGACCAACAGCCGACTGGGGCTGGCGATTCTCATGCGCACACTACCGCTGACACGAAAAGAAAGATGAGAATACTACTGCTGGGCGAATACAGTAACGTACACTGGACACTGGCCGAAGGACTGCGCCAACTGGGACACGAGGTGATGGTCGCTTCGAACGGTGACTTTTGGAAAGACTATCCTCGCGACATCGACTTTGCCCGACAGCCAGGCAAATGGGGTGGCATCAAACTGATGGCTAAGATCTATGCTAACCTGCCGCGATTCCGTGGCTATGACGTGGTACAGCTGATCAACCCTATCTTCTTTGAGTTAAAGGCCGAACGCCTGTTCCCCATCTACCGCTACCTGCGACGCCATAACCGCAAGATGGTACTCGGCGCCATGGGCATGGACTGGTACTGGGTACACACGTGTACCTACGACAAGCCACTGCGCTACAGCGACTTCAACTTCGGCGACCAAGTGCGAACCGACGCGCCGGCAGTGAAGGAACAAAGAGACTGGCTGGGCACAGCCAAGGAACGGCTGAACAAGCTGATTGCCGAGGATTGCGACGGCATCGTCTCCGTGCTTTACGAGGACCACATCTGCTACGAGCGTTACTTCCCCAAGAAGACGCACTTTATTCCACTGCCGATTCAAGCGGAATGTCCGCGCATTCCAGAAATCCCGGAAAATCCGGCCACACCCCTCAAGCTCTTTATCGGCATCAGTCGCGAACGCTCCGCTTACAAAGGCACCGACATCATGCTTCGTGCTGCCCAGGACATCGTAGCCAAATATCCTGACCGCGTAGAGCTGCGCAAGGCAGAGGGTGTTCCCTTTGCCCAATACAAGCACATGATGGATGGTTCAGACGCCATTCTCGACCAGTTATACAGCTACACGCCGTCAATGAATCCACTACTGGCCATGTCGAAAGGCATCATCTGTATCGGTGGCGGTGAGCCGGAGAACTACGAGATAATAGGCGAAACCGAGCTGCGTCCGATTATCAATGTCCAGCCCAACTACGAGAGCGTCTATCACGAACTGGAACAACTGGTTCTACACCCGGAGCGAGTGCCGGAACTGAGACGGCAGAGCATCGAGTACGTGAAGCGCCACCACGACTATTTGAAAGTTGCACGGCAGTATGAACAATTCTACCAATCTTTGATTAATTCATAATTCACAATTATACAATTCATAGTTTACGATGATATCCTTTCCTATCGCAAAAATCAATCTCGGACTGAACGTCGTAGAGCGACGTCCCGACGGCTACCATAATCTTGAAACGGTCTTCTATCCTGTGCCCATCAAGGATGCACTGGAAATAACACCGATGAACACACTGTTTCCATCGCCCTATGACTGCGATTTGAAAGTAACGAATATCAGCATTGAGGGCGACGAGCAACGTAACCTCGTGGTGCGTGCCTACCAACTGCTGAAGCAGGACTTTCCCCAACTGCCACGCATCCATGCTCATCTCTATAAAGCCATTCCCACACAGGCTGGCATGGGCGGCGGTTCCAGCGATTGCGCCTATATGATTCGGCTGTTGAATGAGCAGTTCCAGCTGGGATTGTCCACTCAGCAGATGCAGGACTATGCCACCCGTCTGGGTGCCGACTGTCCATTCTTCATCCTTAGTCAGCCAGCCTATGCCGAGGGCATCGGTGAGTTGCTGGAGCCCATCACGCTCGACTTGAGCCAGTACTGGATAGCCGTTGTGCGCCCTGACATCCCTGTTTCCACCAAGGAAGCATTCTCGCTGATACATCCCCACCATCCTCAGAAGAACTGCCGCGAGATTGTCATGCAACCCGTTGAGACCTGGCGCGAAGAGCTTGTCAACGACTTTGAGCAGAGCGTCTTCGCCCTGCATCCGGAGATCGGTGCCATCAAGGAACGGCTCTATCAACTCGGTGCCATCTATGCCGCCATGTCGGGCTCAGGCAGTTCTGTATTCGGACTATTCCGTCAGGAAATAAAAATAGGTGAACTGTTCCCTGACATGTTCACCTATTGCGCACGTTTATCTTAACCTCTCTACTCCTTATCTCCTCTACTCCTATCTTAGCCTGAGAGCATCGCCTACATGCAACTCATAGTCAGGCGAGAGTCTATTCAATTTATAGAGTGACTTCAGACGAATGCCATAGGTCTGGGCAATGGAGTACATGGACTCGCCCTGACGGACATAATGCAGACGGCCCTTATACTCCTTGGGAGCTTTCGTCTGCTTCTTCTTCAGCCAGATAATTTCACCCTCCTGCAGGGTATCGCGACGGTCGCGTTCATTGTAACGGGCTATCTTGCGATAAGAGATACCAATCTCCTCACCGATTGTCTTGAAAGTATCGCCACGACGAGCATAGAGATAATAGTTCTTGTTGTAAATCTTGATGGGATGCAGCTGCTGACCGACAACAGTCGGGTGATTCTTGGCATGATCGGCCATGAAACGGTCGTAGGTCGTAGCAGTATCGTACTGATAGAGACGGTAGAGCTGAATGAGTTCGATGAGACGGTCGGCATACTGCGGATTAGTGGCATAGCCGGCAGCCTTCAGACCACGAGCCCAACCGACATAGTCGGTAGTCTTCAGTGAGAACAGCGAACGGTAGCGCTGACCATTAGCAAGAAAACGGGAATGATCCTCGTAGGAGTCGAAAGCTGAAGGATAAGCACGGAAACACTCGTTGCGCTGGTCATCATCACGATAGATGGTGCCTCCAGTCCAACCATGACACTTAATGCCAAAATGATTGTTACCCTTCACGGCCAACTCGCTCTGCCCTGCCCCGCTCTCGAAAATGCCTTGTGCCAAGGTGATACTGGCAGGAATCTTCCAGCGTTGCATCTGCTCAATGGCAATGTCCTTGTACTGGTCAATGTACTGCTGATAGCGTTGGTTCCAGCGCATCTGTGCTTGAGCTGCCGTAACGGCAAGCAGCAGTGTCGTAAGGATGATGCTTTTTCTCATTTCTCGTTCTTTAAGAGTCGGTCAATCTCATCAAACTGGCGTCCCATATTGAGATTCAAGTATATACGATAGAGAGCCGGTGCCCATTTACGTTGTTCCCTCGGTGCTAATTCACGATAACGCTCCATATACTGACGGGCCTGCTGATAGACGCGGCGCAACGCCTTCTTGTCGCGTACAGGACTAAGGGTAAGGGCTTTGTTCATATAGCAGATACCTATATTATAATAGGGGTCTGGCAGCGAGTCATTGCGCTGCAACAGTGTTTCGCTCACAGCAATGCTCTCGTCGAGACTTCCTAAGTTGAAGAGAACAGTGGCCTTGGCGAAAAGCGTCAGTTGACTGGAATCATTGGCAGCCAGTGCATAATTGACAGTCTCCAGCGCCTTCTGGTTCTCGTTTCGCGACGTATAGTAGTCCATCAGCCTGGGGAAGAAATAAGGGTTCCGCGGATAGCGATAGAAACCCTCGCGCAGAGTCTCCTTGTAAAGAGAGTCGTCCTTGAGCCAATGGCGAGCCTCAGCGATGTATTGCAGGGTAAACTGCATCTTCGACGTATCGCGGAGTGCCATATCACGATAGCGCAGCGTACGGACAGCATCCTGCTGACGATAGGCGCTATAGGTAGCCCAATAGGCAGCCTCGGGCAGACGACTATCGGTGGAGTCGAGGTGCAGCTCACTAAACAGCGGCTGTCGCGTACAGTCTATATACGCCTCGCTGAAGTCGAATGCCTGCTGATACTGACCTTTACGCACAAAATAGGTGGTAGCAAAGAATAGGTTAGGACGAAAGACCATGAGCTGGCGGGCATTGTCGCGACGATACTCAGGCGCCACCCTACCCTTCTTGTCAGGCTGCATATCGAGCGAGTCAAGTGTCTCAGCAACAGTGAAGAGGCGTTTGGCAAGCTGGAAGAACTGCGCCGTGTCCTGACGCTGCTTCATGTAGAGTTTCTCGTTGACTGCCTGATACTGCATAAGCACAGACTCATACCACAAGGCATAAATCTTCTTATTATCCCTGTTGACTGAATCCTTCAGAAGCCCTGTCATGAGCTTCTCGGCCTGTTCAACTCCTTTACCGCTCTTTAAGATAGTCCGTGCCTGACTGAGCTCTTTCTTCTGAGCCCTTGTCAGGCACGGTGTTATCAATAGTAAAAGAAGCGTTAAGACGATTGTCTTTCTAACGTTCACTATTTACCTTTCCTTTTTTATCTTTTAATTATTTTCTTACTGGTTCAGCATCTTCTCCAGCTCATCAGCCTTGGCCTTGTCGCCGAGGTTGTAGTACAACTGGTAAAGGGCATATACCCAATTAACCTGCTCATGGTCTGGGTCGAGCTCACGAACCTTCTCCAGATAGGTCTTGGCATCGTTCAGAACAGCCTTGATCTTGTTAGCGTTATCAACAGTCAGACGGCCGGTCTTCTTGTCAGACAGATCGTCCTTCAGCTTGATAGCCTTAGAGTTGAGGCATACGCCAGCCTGATAGGCAGCAGCCAGATAGGAAGGATCGAGTTCGAAAGCCTTCTTATAGCACTCGACAGCCTCGTCATACTTCTCCTGATTACGCAGAGCCTCGCCCTTGAAGACGTGTGCGAACTTATCCTCGGGGTTCTTGGCAATCTCTGCGTCTGCCCATGCAGAGAGCTCTGCGGTCTTACCAGAGTTCAGATAGTAGTCACCAATCCAAGCTGAGTAGCGCTGGTCCTCGGGGAACTTCTGACTGGCGTCCTTCAGCATAGCGATGTACTCCAGCGTGTCCTGCTCGGTCTTCATGGTCTCCTTCTTAGAGAACACCAGAATCTCAGTAGCATCCTTTGCCTTGGCAGTGTCCTTGGCAGCAATCTGAGCATACTTAACAACGTTGGGATAGTCCTTGTCCTGATAAGCTGAGAGACTGGCATAATAGGCAATCTCATTCTTATACTGATCCTTCAGGTCAATACCCTCGAACATAGGAGAATCACCGCTGTTCACATACATAGCAAATGCTTTGAATGCGTCCTTATAGTTCTTCTGGTTGTAGAACCACTGTCCGGCATTGATGCAGTTCAGACGACCATTCTGGTACTTCTGCTGGCTGGCCTGACGGAAGCGCGGCTTTACCTTTCCCTTTTCGTTGGGCATATTGTCGAACTCGTCGCACTTCATTGCAGCGTCAAGAGCTTTCAAGATAGACTCATTCATGGTCTTCTCATCAATGGTTTTGCCCGTAGGCTGCACCTTCTCCTTGAATTGCAGATCCTGAATATCAGAGAACTTCTTGTAATATACTTCGCTGACAATATTCCAAGCAGTAGCCTTGTCGGCATCGGTTCCTTCGTTGAGAGCCGGCTGGACGGCCTGCAAAGCCTCCTCCAGCTGTCCCTTGTCAAAGAGCTTCTTAGCGTTCTTCACCACCTCCGACTGTGCAAAGGCAGTAGCAGTTGCAGCGGCCATCAAGGCCATCATCATGATTTTTTTCATAAGTCAATGAATTATTGGTTAAACATTTTTATTCGTTATTATTCTCTGGATTCTCAGAGTTCTCAGCATCCTCCTGTACGACCTCTGCATCCTCAACATCCTCTTCCTGCGAGTGCATGACCTTGCAGACACTGGCAATGGAGTCATTCTTCTTGGCGAGGTTGATAAGGCGCACACCCTGTGTGGCACGTCCCATGACGCGAACATCGGCCACTTGCAAGCGAATGAGTACACCACTCTTGTTGATGATCATCAGATCGTTCTCATCGGTCACCACCTTAATAGCCACCAGACGGCCGGTCTTCTCGGTGATGGCGAGTGTCTTCACACCCTTGGCACCACGCGAGGTCTTGCGGTAGTCCTCGATGTCGGTACGCTTACCATAACCATTCTCCGAGACAACCATAATGGTCTCCGTCTGCGGATCGTTGACACAAACCATGCCGACGACCTCATCGTCACCACCATCGAGACGCATACCGATGACACCCGTTGAGACACGGCCCATAGAACGGACAGCCGACTCATCAAAGCGAACGGCACGGCCATTGCGGTTGGCCAGCAGCAGTTCATTCTGACCATTGGTCAGACGTACGCCTACCACTTCGTCGCCCTCATTGATGTTAATGGCACGGACACCGGCGGCACGTACATTCTTATAAGCATCGAGACGCGTCTTCTTGATGACACCCTGCTTAGTGGCGAATACCACGTAGTGCGACTTCAGGAACTCCTCATCATTGAAGTTCTTAATACGCAGCACTGCATTGATAGCATCATCTGGCTCGATATTCAGCATATTCTGGATGGCACGACCCTTCGAGTTCTTGTCGCCCTCGGGAATCTCGTAACACTTCTGCCAGTAGCAACGCCCCTTCTGGGTGAAGAAGAGCAACGTGTTGTGCATCGTGGCAGGATAGATATACTCGGTAAAGTCGTTGTCACGATGACGAGCGGCCTTGGAGCCCATACCACCACGCCCTTGCTGATGGAACTCATTGAGCGGTGTACGCTTGATATAGCCCATGTGCGAGATGGTGATAACCACAGGATCATCGGGATAGAAGTCCTCTGCATTGAACTCGTGGTCGAAGGGGATAATCTCAGTGCGGCGCTCATCGCCATACTTCTCCTTCACTTCGAGCAGATCCTCCTTCATCACCTCCTTGCAGCGCTCGGGGTTGTTAAGAATCTCCTCCAAATCGGCAATGAGTTTCATCAAGTCGTCAAACTCCTGGTGCAACTGCTCAACACGCAGACCAGTGAGCTGTGCCAAACGCATATCTACAATAGCTTTCGACTGAAGTTCATCCAGCTCGAAGCGCTGTTCCAAGTTACGCTGGGCATCGGTAGGTGTCTTAGAATTACGGATGATGCGTACCACCTCGTCAATGTTGTTGACGGCGATAATCAATCCCTCCAAGATATGAGCACGTTCCTGAGCCTTACGCAGGTCATACTGCGTACGACGAATAGTCACATCGTGACGGTGCTCTACGAAGTACTTGACGCACTCCTTCAGTGTAAGCAGACGGGGACGGCCTTTAACCAGAGCAATGTTATTCACTGAGAATGAGCTCTGTAAAGCCGTCATCTTAAAGAGCTTATTAAGCAGCACATTGGCATTCGCATCGCGCTTGCAGTCAACAACGATACGCATACCCTGACGACCGGACTCATCGTTAACGTTGGCCACACCCTCAATCTTATGCTGGTTGGCCAAGTCGGCAATATAAGCCACCAAGTCAGCCTTGTTCACACCATAAGGAATCTCTGTGACCACAATCTTATCGTGGGTTTCGCCGCTCTCAATCTCTGCCTTTGCACGCATCACGATACGTCCACGACCTGTCTCGTAGGCATCACGAACGCCCTGAAGTCCATAGATATAGGCTCCCGTGGGGAAGTCGGGACCTGGGATATACTGCATCAGTCCCTCGGTATCGATATCGGGATTGTCGATATAGGCACAGCAACCGTCAATGACCTCACTCAGGTTGTGGGTAGGCATATTGGTTGCCATACCGACGGCAATACCGTTACCACCGTTTACCAACAGGTTAGGCACCTTCGTCGGCATAACAGTAGGCTCCTCCAAAGAGTCGTCGAAGTTTGGCGTCATGTCAACGGTCTCTTTATCGAGGTCGTCCATGATATGCTCGCCCATCTTCGAGAGACGGCACTCCGTGTAACGCATAGCAGCAGGAGAGTCACCGTCGATAGAACCGAAGTTACCCTGGCCATCGACCAGCGTATAGCGCATGTTCCAGTCCTGAGCCATACGAACAAGGGCACCATAGACAGAGCCGTCGCCATGGGGGTGGTACTTACCAAGCACCTCACCGACGACGCGCGCACATTTCTTATAAGGTTGTGTCGAGACGTTGTTAATACCCATCATACCATAGAGAATACGGCGATGAACGGGCTTAAAACCATCACGGACATCAGGAAGGGCACGAGCCACAATCACCGACATAGAATAGTCGATGTATGAGGACTTCATTTCCTCCTCAATGTTGATTTTGATAATTCTGTCGTTGTCGAATGTCTGATCCATCTTTTATTTTGACTTTTATATGATTTACAATAACCGTTTACTATTAGACGATTTTTTGATTTTTTCGTTTAAGGGCATTTTTAAGCCCGCTGACGCATTTTAACAGTTTGCAAAGTTACGAAAAAATCTGAATCCGCCATCATCTTTTAAGCTATTTTAGCGGTTTTTCGTGTTAAAATAGAGTTCAGTCACGATAAGCATCTTCGCCGATAGTCTCACGACTACCGATGGTCATCTGGCGAAGATCATAATATGAGCCATTATAAATATTGAAATCGACGTTTCCCTTAATGCCTGGCAGACGCCCGACATCGGTATGCTGCCAGAACTTCCACGGGCCTTTGTACTCTACCGAATCGACATAGTAGTGGGCAATCCAGTATGGGTACTGGTCAAAAATACTATCGTTAAGGTAGCGGGTCTTAAACTTATAGTAAGTATAAAGAATGGGCTTCACCTTATAGTGTTTTTCCACAATGTCAAGCCATTCAAGAACAGAGGCCTTAAACTCATCGTCAGTCTGCGTCTTAGGCTTATGTTCAACATCGAGAACGGGCGGTAAATCACCATTTTCGAGTTTTACCTGACGGAGGAAATGTTCGGCCTGCTTACGCGCGGGCGTGTGCACGCTATAAAAATGGTAGGCGCCGCGAGTGAAACCGTACTCACGAGCCTGATAGAAATTATCCCGGAAATTCTCATCGGTCTGGGTGGCACCTTCGGTCGCCTTAATCATGACAAAGCGAATAGGAGACTTGTTTATCGTGCCTTGATCCTTGAGTTTGCCCCAGTCAATACGTCCCTGATGATGAGAGATATCTATGCCATGGATTTCGTACCCTTCAGGATAGTTGACGACACCATAGAGGGCACGCCATCGGAAACCGAAAGGCGAAACAAAGAAGTAATAAAAGAACCACACGTAGCCCGCCACCACAGCCAGTCCACCTATCCACCACGCCCATCGGGGGACATGCTGAAGAAAACGAACCACGACCCCGGGACGCTTCCTGCGCCCAGGGCCGTGATAGGTATGAGTGGAACCGACGCCTTTACGGCGGACGGCGCGACGTTTCTTTGTCATGTGCAATTATTTTGCCTGCTCAAGAGCCAGCGTACGCGTAGGCTGGTCGCAGACCTCTGTGGGTCCCCAGTACTGGATAGGACCAGGATAGACGTAAGCCGTCTTGCGAGCCCACTCGTCACGCTGAGCAGCAAACTCCTTGAAGGGAGCACCGTCGAGCTCAACAAGAGCCTTGCGGATAACAGGCTTCATCTCACCATTACGCTTCTCCATATTCATCATCATCGTGATGGGCACACCACCGGCAATCCACTGATCAGCAGGAGCAGTTGTATTCTTGACGATGGCCATGTAACCGGTCTTGCCGTTGGCAATCAGCTGAGCGGCAGAGGTACCGAGAGCATAGCAGTAGTCGGCATCGAAGTTTGAAGGAGCTGCACAACGTCCCTCGTAGCCAAAGAAGTGGTGCAGAGCTGAGAACTTGCCTACGAACTTGCCTTCAACCTTCATCTTCTCAAGCTTCTGGGCGACCATCGTTGAGAGCAGTTTCTCTGTCTCAATGAGCGAAACCTGAACGTTTCCGTGAGGATCGCGGTCGAGAGCCAGCTGACGAGCCACACCCGTAGGCAGGCTGTTGAACACAGCGAGGTTCTCATCAGTCAGATGACTCTTCACGAAATCAATAGACTCATGACGGTCCAGGTTCTTAGCCTCGGGCAGAGCCAGTACATCATTGAGCTGAGCAATCAGCTTCTTGATGGCAGGAATGAACTCGATAACACCTTCGGGGATGATAACAGTACCGAAGTTATTGCCATCGGCAGCGCGAACGGCCACTGCATTAGCAATGTAATCGACAACATCGTCAAGACTCATGTTCTTAGCCTCAATCTCCTCAGAGACAAGACAGATATTGGGCTGAGTCTGCAAAGCGCACTCCAAAGCGATATGAGAAGCCGAACGGCCCATCACCTTGATGAAGTGCCAGTACTTACGGGCTGAGTTACAGTCGCGCTCAATGTTACCGATGAGCTCAGAATAGGTCTTACAAGCGGTATCGAAACCGAAAGAAGTCTCAATCTGATCATTCTTCAAGTCACCATCAATAGTCTTCGGGCAGCCAATGACCTGAACACCATAATTCTTGGCTGCATAGTACTCAGCAAGAACGCAAGCGTTGGTATTAGAGTCGTCACCGCCAATGATGACAATGGCCTGGATGTCCAGTTCGCGGATAATCTCGAGACCCTTCTCGAACTGCTCAACCTTCTCCAGTTTCGTACGACCAGAACCAATCATGTCGAAACCACCGGTATTGCGGTACTCGTCAACAATCTCCTTCGTCAGCTCCATGTAGTTGTGGTCAACCAGTCCACCAGGGCCGAGGATGAAGCCGTAGAGACGGTTCTCTGGATTCAGTTTCTTGATTTGGTCGAAAAGACCAGTAATGACATTGTGTCCGCCAGGAGCCTGACCACCAGACAGGATAATACCAACGTTCATCTTCTTCGTGTTAGCCTGAGCGGCGGGCACGAACTCAACGAGAGGCATACCATAGGTGTTGGGGAATAGCTTCTTGATTTCTTCCTGGTCGGCCACACTCTGAGTGGGGGCACCTTCTTTTACACTGACAGCTCCCTGAAGCGCCTTCGGCAACTTAGGCTGATAGGCAGAACGAGCCATCTGCAATGCACTTTTTTCCATAATTCTGTGTCTTATTTTATTTAAAAACGCTATTTTCGGTATGCAAAAATACGCCTTTTTAGCGAGAAACGAAAAGATTTTCACCATTTTAATATTTTTTTGTGCTCAAAAGTATACAGATTTCAACTTTTTTCCATATCTTTGCTAACTGGAAATGACAAATCAATAATATTATGGCAAACAAACGAACTCTTAAACACGCGATTAAGCTTATCTGCGGCGAGCTTTTTGCAGAGTGTGTGGCCGCCTCGCTCTACGGTCCCACTAACATCGAAGGAAACAGCAATGCACTCCTTTTCAGTATTATCAGAATGCAGGATAACTACGTCAGGCGTATCAGTCATCCTGAACCTGGCATGAAAGCCGAAAAATACTACAAAGACTTGAAGGAGAAATTCAACGCTGAGATTGACGACATTATAAACCAGATAAACAGCCTCTAATATTAATATGTGGAGAAAATTCTGTAATTGGCTGTTATACAAGCATTGGGGATGGGCAACTGAAATAACAGAGTCTCATCCCGATAAATTCATTATCTGTCTGGCGCCGCACACCAGCAACTGGGACTTCGTCATCGGACAACTGTTCCTCGGCGCCAGCGGTATGAAGAGCAACTTCCTCATGAAGAAGGAGTGGTTCTTCTGGCCTTTAGGCCCCATCTTCAAACGAATTGGCGGCATCCCTGTCAATCGACAGAAGCACACCAGCATGACCGATGCCATGGCCGAGACGGCGCAGCAAGCCAGCGTATTCCACCTTTGTGTGACACCAGAGGGAACACGCTCTCGCGTTGAAGAGTGGAAGAAAGGTTTCTATTTCATAGCACTGAAGGCCAACCTGCCCATTCTGCTCTATGCAGCCGATTATGAGCGCAAGCTTATTTGCTGCACCAAGACCATTATCCCCAACGGCGACCTGGAAGGGCAGATGCGTGAAATCAAACTCTACTACAAGGACTTCCATGGCAAGAAGCCCGAGAACTTTACCATAGGAGATATTTAAGTGAAACAACTCTGGATTCTATCAGTTCTCAGCCTATTCACCATCCCATTGGCGGCGCAGTCATGGCAACACATCGACTACGACGGCGACCCTTGGGTCAGCAACGTGTCGGCGCCCAACAAAGTGACACGAGGACTACAGAACCGGCATCTCTCACTATGGGCCAGTCACGGACGCTACTACAGCCAGCGCGACAGCAGCTGGCAGTGGCAGCGCCCGAATCTTTTCACCACACGTGAGGACTTGTTCACACAGACCATCGTCGTTCCCTACCTCATTCCGATGCTCGAGAATGCTGGTGCCATTGTCTTCACACCACGCGAACGCGACTGGCAACGACATGAGGTGATTGTTGACAACGACGACCACCAACATCTTGTGAACTACATCGAGACGGGGTTCCGCCAGCCCTGGCAGCAAGCCCCCCACCCCGGCTTTGCGCAACACAGCGGCACCTACTCCGATGGCGAGAATCCCTTTACGGCAGGTACGGCACGCATGGCAGAAGCCACCCGCAGCCGTTCGAAATACAGTCAGATTTCCTACCAACCCAATATCCCTGAATCCGGCAGCTATGCTGTCTATGTCAGCTACCAGACTGTCGAAGGCAGCATCAGCGATGCGCACTATACCGTATGGCATCAGGGACAGCAGACGGAGTTCCGCGTAAACCAGCAGATGGGCGGTTCCACATGGGTATATCTTGGCACGTTCCATTTCGACAAAGGCTGCAATAACTTCAACCGCGTAGTACTGACCAACCAGAGCAGCCATCATGGTGTCGTCACTGCCGATGCTGTCCGCTTTGGCGGTGGCATGGGAAACATTGTGCGCGGCGGTACCGTCAGCGGACTGCCACGAGCTATTGAGGGCGCCCGCTACTCAGCCCAATGGGCTGGTATGCCTTACGAGGTGTATAGCTCGAAATACGGACAGGACGACTACGGCGATGACATCAACGTACGCTCCTTCACGACCAACTACGTGGCTGGCGGTTCCTGTTACGTTCCTAATCGCGAGGGACTGGGCGTTCCTCTGGAACTTTCGCTGGCAGTACATAGCGATGCTGGCTTCGATCGTAAGGGCATGAACATCGTCGGATCACTTACCGTCTGTACCACCGACAATAATGGTGATTCGCTGTTCAATTGCGGACTGCCACGAACCATGTCAAAAGAACTGGCGGGCGACCTATTGAACAATACTGCCAACGACATGCAGCGACTTTATGGTGTCCAATGGCCGGCACGTGAGCTGCGCGACCGCAACTACTCCGAGACACGCAATCCCGAGGTACCGAGTGCCATTCTCGAGACGCTGTCGCACCAGAACTTCGTGGATATGCGCTACGCACTCGATCCTAATTTCCGCTTCCAGCTGGCTCGTTCCGTCTATAAAACCCTGCTACGCTACATCTGCCGCAACCACGACAACGAATACATCGTCACACCATTGACACCTACCGACCTGCGCATCGAATTTTCGAAACGCAAGCCTGGAGAGGTCACACTGTCGTGGACACCCGTTAGCGATTCGTTAGAAGCTACAGCCGACGCCACCGACTATATTGTCTATACCGCCTGCGAGACAGCCGATTTTGATAATGGGCAGTTGGTGCATGGAACGTCATACACGACCAAGTTGGAGCCCGGCCGACTGTATTCTTATCGAGTAGCAGCAGCCAATCGTGGCGGACGCAGTTTCCCGTCAGCAGTCGTGTCTGCATGCTATAGTCCTACCGCCACGAAGACCATTCTCATTGTCGACGGTTTCCAGCGCATAGCATCGCCAGCCGTCAAGAACACGGCCAAGGAACAGGGTTTCGACATGGAACAGGATATGGGTGTCAGCGACGGACTGACAGCCGGATGGGCAGGACGACAACTCATCTTCGACCGTAACAAGGCGGGCATTGAGGACTCTACAGGCCTGGGCTATGGTACCGACGAGATGGCTGGCACATTCGTAGCCGGCAACACATTCGACTATGTGAAGACACATGCCGAGACCATCCGCAATGCCCGATTGGACTGTAACATCGTCAGTTGCAGCCGCGCAGCATTGGAGCACGGCTTTGTCGGCCTCAACGGCATCGACCTCATCGACCTCATACTGGGACTGGAACGCGCAGACGGCTACAGTCTTGGCAACTATCGGGCTTTCACGCCGAAATTGGTCCGACAACTTTGGGATTACACGCAGAAAGGCGGTGCACTGCTGACGAGCGGCGCTTATGTGGGTAGCGAGATGAACAACTCGGAGTCACAGGCCGTTCTCTCCGAACTAACGAAATGCCGTTTTACTGGTATCGACAGTTATGGCAACGTCGTCAAGGGCTTAGGACTATCGTTCGACATCTTCCGTCTGCCTAACGAGCAGCACTACTGCGTACCACACACTGACATATTGGAACCCGAGCCAGGTGCCACATCGGTCATGGCTTATGCCGATGGTTATAGCGCAGCTGTTGCCTATAGTGGCAACGACTACCGTGCGCTGACCATGGGCTTCCCGTTGGAGTGCATTCAGTCTGAAACACTGCGGACGGCCATCATGCAAGGAATAATCAATTACCTTATTAATATTAATTGACTAAAGAAATGAAACCATGACAAAGATTCAAGCCAACGCTTCAGGCACAAGAAGCATCGAGATTACCGAGGAGCACCTGCACACCATCGAGGACTATCAGTTCTTCCGCGACCTCATCGACTCTACCGGATACGTTGATGAAGCCGTGCTCGATAAGTTAAAACTGAACATACGAGCCCTGTTGGAGTCGGAGACAGGTAAGGACAAACGCCTGCTCGACCTCTGCCTTGATGTCATATACCATCCCAACATGAAGGCCTATGGCTTACAGCAGCTCGTCATGCTCTACATCAACTGGAAGAGCAGCCATGGCAATAGTCTTGGAATGATGGAACAAGCTATTCAAGGAACTCCTCTAAACTAAGAGTTAAAAGTATAATATCAGAATTAATGGAATATAGACTGACGGATTTTCTGCCAACGACGAAGAAAGAGTTGGAACTGCGAGGATGGGATGAGGTTGATGTCATTCTTTTCTCGGGCGATGCCTATGTGGACCACCCTTCTTTCGGCGCTGCCGTCATTGGCCGCACATTAGAGGCGGCAGGCTACCGCGTAGCCATTGTACCGCAACCCGACTGGCATGGCGACTACCGCGACTTCAAGAAGTTGGGGCGACCGAGGCTGTTCTTCGGTATCGCTCCCGGCTGCATGGACTCGATGGTAAACAAATACACAGCCGCCCGACGTCTGCGCTCCGAGGACGCATACTCGCCTGACGGTCGTCACGACATGCGCCCGGAATATCCCACGATTGTCTATACCAAGATTCTGAAAGAACTCTTCCCCGACGTCCCTGTGGTGCTTGGCGGCATTGAGGCTTCGCTGCGTCGCGTCACTCACTACGACTATTGGCAGGACCGTCTGCGTCCCTGTATCCTCTGCGATTCCGGTGCCGACATGATTACCTATGGCATGGGCGAGAAGACCACCCTCGAATTGGCCAGACAACTCAGCGAGGGGCGCAGCATCAGCGACATCCGCGACATTCCCCAGACGGTGTATCTCTCCAGTAAAGACGACATCCCGGGAGGCATCCGCGAAGACGACATCGTGCTCCACAGCCACGAGGAGTGCCTGCGCGACAAGCGCTCTCAGGCCGAGAACTTCCGCTACGTTGAGGAGCAGTCTAATATGATGCATGCCAGCCGTGTCATCCAGCCTCTCACCTCTCACCTCTCACCTCTCACCTCTTGTATAGTCATCAATCCGCCCTACCCTCCGATGACCACTCAGGAGCTCGATGCCTCCTTCGACCTGCCCTACACCCGTCAGCCGCATCCCAAGTACAAGGGCAAGCGTATTCCGGCCTACGAGATGATCAAGTTCTCCGTCAACATCCACCGCGGTTGTTTTGGCGGCTGTGCTTTCTGCACCATCTCAGCCCATCAGGGCAAGTTCATCACCTGTCGCTCCAAGGAGAGTATATTAAAAGAGGTGAAGCAGGTCATTGAGATGCCCGACTTCAAGGGCTACCTCAGCGACCTCGGCGGTCCCTCGGCCAATATGTACGGCATGCACGGCCGCAACAAGAATGCCTGTGAGAAGTGTAAACGTCCCAGCTGCATCCATCCGCAGATTTGTCCGAACCTCGACACCGACCACTCCAAACTGCTCGACGTCTATCATGCCGTCGATGCACTGCCAGGCATCAAGAAGAGTTTTATCGGCAGCGGCGTGCGCTATGACCTGCTGCTCTACCACAGCAAGGACGAAGCCGCCAACCGTGCTGCTCAGCAATACACCCGTGAGCTCATCAGTCGCCACGTCAGTGGCCGTCTGAAAGTGGCCCCCGAGCACACCAGCGACCGCGTGCTATATCTGATGCGCAAGCCGTCGTTCCAACAATTTTACGACTTCAAACGACAGTTTGACCGCATCTGCCGCGAAGAAGGCCTGCGTCAGCAGATCATCCCCTACTTCATCTCCTCACACCCAGGCTGCCACGAAGAGGACATGGCACAGCTGGCCAACCTGACACGCAAGCTCGGCTTCCATCTGGAACAGGTGCAGGACTTTACCCCGACACCTATGACGGTTTCCACAGAGATGTGGTACACAGGCTACAATCCCTATACTCTGGAGCCCGTCTTCTCGGCTAAGACGCCTCAAGAGAAGCAAGCCCAGAACCAGTACTTTTTCTGGTACAAGGATCAGCCCGGACAAAAACAGGGACAAAGGCGGAATCCCCAACAAGAACAGCGGCGCTCCTCTCAACAAGATCAGCGACGCGGTCCCAAGCAACGACCGAATAGCCGTCACAAATGATTTTCAAGAGCAAATATTTGGTAGTGTGCGAAAAAATGTCTACCTTTGCGGGCGATTTCAGAAATAGTATGGTTAGGTTCCGTAGCTCAGCTGGATAGAGCAACAGCCTTCTAAGCTGTGGGTCTCGGGTTCGAATCCCGACGGAATCACCCAAAAATCTCCCAGAACCGTAAGGCAACAAACGGTTCTGGGAGTTAAATTAAGAATAGGTTTAGTCCTTCACTCCTCAATGGCTGGCAACACACTAAAACAACAACTCAAAGTTCTCACCATCCCCGTCTTCATTGAGATGGCGCTGGTCATGCTGCTCGGTGCCGTTGACACCGTGATGCTTAGTCGTTACAGCGACAACAGTGTAGCAGCAGTGGGACTCGACAACCAGCTAATGTCACTCGTATTCCTTGTTTACCAGTTCTTCTCTATGGGCGCCGCCATCCTCTGTGCGCAGTACATCGGGGCAGGTCTGCGCAAGCGACTGGTACAAGTAGTGGGAATGGCACTTGTCGTCAATCTGGCACTCGGTCTTGTGGTTAGCGCACTCCTATTCTTCTATGCAGAGCAATTGTTGCATCTCATGGGACTGCGCCCCGAGCTGATGCCTGACGGACTGGTGTATCTGAAACTGACCGGTGCATTATCTTTCTTCCAGGCACTGTCACTCACGTTCTCCGCATCACTGCGCAGTGCCGACAAGGTAGTCTATCCTATGGTGGTAACGGGCATTGTCAACATCATCAACATCTTTGGCAACTACGCCCTCATCTTTGGCCGTTGGGGCTGTCCACAGATGGGTGTCGAGGGGGCCGCCATTGCAACGGCAGCCAGCCGAGCCATTGCAATGATACTGCTGGCAGCCATCCACTTCCGCGTACACATTCCACGCTTCCCGTTGCGTTATTTCCGCCCCATGCCTTGGGACGAGCTGAAGAACCTCCTGCGCATTGGCATACCTGCCATGAGCGAGAACATCTCGTATAGCCTCTCACAGGTTGTCATCACCTTCTT
>Ga0310696_10003488_pt1 | contig 19614 bp, 16 predicted proteins | sample AusTroGonzalo_MG_4_FD_203885 | JGI IMG/M metagenome (GOLD analysis project Ga0310696, IMG submission 203885) | Bovine rumen microbial communities from tropical cattle in Woodstock, Queensland, Australia - Gonzalo_02 (v2) (version 2) | ecosystem: Host-associated > Mammals > Digestive system >... | reverse complement strand
AGCAGTTCCAGTTTTCCGTCGGCGATCAGTTTAAGAACAAGTTCGCCGAAAAGGGTATTCTGCCAGGCGAACCAGGGGCGGGTGAAGTTCTTGGGGTCGTCCTTATGGAAAGACTCGTGGATGAAGCCGGTGCCGGCATCCGTGTGCAGGAGGGTCTCCATGCACCAGCGGATCTCGTTGTCGTCGGCAGACGTAAAGGCTTTCATCATGATGCTCATGGGCCAGATCATGTCGTAGCCCACGTGGGGACCGCCGATGCCCTCGGCGCATTTACCTTTAAAGAAATAGGGATTGTCCTGGCTCCAGACCAGGCGACGCGTGTTCTGATACACGGGATCCGAGAGCGGAACGTCTCCCAGATAGGCCATGGCCAGCAGGCTGGGAACATTGGCATCGTCCATAAAGTAACGGTTGCCGAAACCGTCTACCTCGTAGGCGTAGACCTTGCCGTACTTCGGGTGCTCGAAGACGGCGTACTCCTTCAGGGCCTGTTCCACTTCATCGGCCAGCGCCCGGCACTCCCCTGCCAGTTTCTTTTCCCCGTTCACCGTCTCCAGGATCTCGGCCGCTTTCCGGAGGGAGCTCACGGCGAAGAAGTTGGAGGGAACCAGGAATTCGAACTGCGTGGCGTCGTCGGAGGGACGGAAGGCCGATGCGATAAGGCCCACGGGATTCACCGGATGGCCATAGCCGCGGTTGGACTTGGTATCCAACTGGGCGGCAGTCTCACGCTGGAAGTGATAGGGGCCGTGACCGTCCTTGCGCTGCTGCTCGCGGAAGGTCTTCAGCACCTTGCGGGCGGCTTCTACCCACACATCCCCGAAAACGGAGGTATCCCCGGTGGTTTTCCAGTAATGATATGCGAGGCGGATGGGATAGCAGGGAGAATCGATCTCCCACTTACGCTCGTGCAGGTTGGGGTCCATATCCGTCAGGTCGGTCTGCCAACCGGTATTGGTGGCGCCGTCGTTGAAGGCATTGGCGTAAGGGTCGATGCAGATAAGGCCGAACTGGCAGTTGATAACCCCGGCGATCATCTTCCTCAGATGTTCGTCCTGCGGGGCCAGCTGGACATAGGGCCACACCTGCGCCCCGGAATCCCGAAGCCACATCGCGTGGATGTCGCCGGTGTACACGAAGGTGCGGCAGTTTTCTTCGTCATAATGGACCGTGGTATCCAGCGTGTTGGGGAAGCAGTTCCCGAACATCCAGGCCAGACGGGGCTGGGTAATGAGCCCCTGCACCTGGGTGATGGTGGCCTCAACGGCCTCTGACGTGAAAAGGCGTTCCTCCGGAGCGGGACGCTGCGAAGGATAGTTTCCGGCGCAGGCCGACGAAGCCGTGGCCAGTGTCAGAACGCCTATAAGCAAATGTTTCATAGGATTTACCACTGGAAGGTTGCGGTGATGGGATAGTGGTCCGAGACGTACGGGCATCCCAGATAGGGCTGCGTAACGCGGAGCATGCTTTCACAGACAGGGAAACCGGTGTAGAAGATGTAGTCGATGTGCGGTTTCTCATCCTTTCCATAACCGTGATAGGTAGGACCGTCATCCACCGCCTGGGCTTTTTCCCAGGCATCCAGCATCATTCCGCGAAGGTCGGTCAGGCAGGGATCGTCGGCAAACACGTTGAAGTCACCCAACAGAATCATGGGATAGCCTTCGGGATTCATTTGGCCGATACGCTCCACCACCAGGGCCAGACCGTTCTTCCGGGCCAGTTCTCCCACGTGGTCCAGATGCGTATTCACGAAATAGAAGTGGCGGCCCGACTTGATTTCCTTCAGGAGCGTCCAGGTAGCCGTGCGCTTGCACATGGCATCCCAGCCCTTGGAAGGCTCCTCTGGAGTCTCGGACAGCCAGTAGGTGCCCCAGTTCTCCAGTTCCAGCTTGGTGGTGTCGAAGAAGACGGCCATATGCTCGCCGCCATGCTCGCCATCCTCACGTCCCACGCCCACACAATTATAGTCCGGGCAGCCGGCAAGCAGTTCTTCCAGCTGGAAATCCAGGGCTTCCTGTACGCCGAAGGCAGCGGGACGCTGGTCGTTCACCATGGCAATAGCGGCATCCTTGCGGTTCTCCCAGACGAAGTCCCCGTCCTTGGCCTTGCCGTAACGGATGTTGTAGGACATCACTTTCAGAGTATCATCCTGCGAAGCACAGGAAGTGGCAAAAAAGGGCAGCAGCGCTGCAAAAAGGATTGCTAGTCTTTTCATGTATGATAATGGTTAAAATTTTCGTTCTGACCCGGTAACAAATATACGAAAAAATTGACTTTGAATAACGCTCCAAAAAGAGTAAATTTGTACGCAATGGCAACAGATATCGACAAATTCGTACACGACCAACTGTCGGTGTGGCCCCTGGTGGCGGCCAAATACCGCGCCCTCAAGAGCACCCAGACACGTACTCTGCCGCTCAAAGGCATGCTGGTTACGCTTCAGTCCAACCCGGGGCGTATGCCCATCTTCGACCACGGCTGTCCGCTGTGCGAGGAAAACTATATGGAGCACCAGCACACCCTTCCCTTCGAAGGGCGCAAGGGCCGCAAGTACAACATCCTGGTAAACCGGGCGCCCATCTTCCCCAACCACCTGGTCATTACGCGGGATGTCCACGTTCCCCAGACCATCTGGCACCGCTTCCCGGATATGCTGGACCTGGCTGCCAGCCTGGAGAACTACATCGTTTTCTATAACAGTCCCAACAGCGGCACCACCGTCCCCCAGCACGCGCACTTCCAGGCCTGCCCCAAAGGCTACATGCCTCTGGAGCGCGCCGCCGACCGCGTCCTGCGCGAAATTGCCGCCGGCAAGCAGCCGGAGGAGGTCGAGCCCATCGGCCAAACGCGTGACGCCCAACTGTTCCATTACAAACGCTTCAACCGGGGCATCTTCCTCCTGCGCGCCCAGACGTCCAAGTCCATGGCCAAGCAGTTCTACCGCCTGCTGGACTGCCTGAACCTGGTGGCCGAGGAAACCGAGCCCCGCTTCAATGCCTTCGCCTATTGCAGCGAGGGAGAATACCGGGCGGTGGTCACCCTTCGCAGCGGCAATACCGTGCGCAAGCCCATCTCACCGGGCGCAGCCGACATGGCCGGCTTCGTGGTCATCCCCGAGGTAGAGGATTTCCCGCGGATGAACGCCGGGATTCTGGAGCAGATTTACGAAACAGTCACTTTAACCGAGGCCGAAGAAGAACGCCTCCTGTGGCGTCTGGTACGCACCCAGCCCCGCATCGAGGTGGGCGTCACCGCCGGAGAACAGCTTCGCTTCGAGATTATCCAGGACGGCGCCGGTCCCCAGACCGTCACCTATCGGGAGGGCAAGATAGACTATAACGGCGTGCTGTACGACGAACTCATCTTCGAGGCCGGTACCATCAGCACCCTCTTCGCCGAGCCTTCTTTCATCCTCTATTTCCCGGAAGGCACGCGCCGCTATGCCGGCACCCTCAAGTTTGTCGTAGAGGGGCAGCAGGTGCAGGCCGTGAACCAGCTGGGGGCCGAAGACTACCTCTTGAGCGTAGTCTCCCTCTTCCCGGCCGAAGAGCAGAAGGCCCTGGCCATCCGCCTCCGCCGGCAGCTTCAGGGCCAGCAGGGCCTGGTGCAGGGCAGGCTTCCCTACGTGGGATTGACAGAAAAGGCCGACGCGTCTGCACGGTCGGCCATCGATGAGACTTGGGGAATGCTAGAGTAAAGCCAGCAGCTGATCCTTGATGCGGGCGAACTCCGACTCCAGGTTGGGCGTGAGAATATCCTTTCCGGTGGCTTCGGTGATTTCCTCGAAGCTCCACCATTTTCCCTCGGAAACCTCGGCGTTGTCCGGATGCAAATCCGGATGACCGACCACGGCGAACATAATAACCCATTCGGAATCGCGGCCCGTAAAGAAGGGATAGGCTCCCAGATAGATGGGATTGAATTCGGTAAGTCCCAGTTCCTCTCCGGCCTCGCGGTACAGGGCTTCCATCACCTGCTCGCCATAGGAAATATGGCCGCCCACGGCGGTATCCCAATGACCGGGCAGGAGGTGCTTGTTCATGGAGCGCTTCTGCAGATAGAGTTTGCCGAAGCGGTCGATTACGTGCAGGTGCACCACCGGATGCAAGGCCTTGCTGCCGGCCAGGCTGTGGCACCACATACGCAGGGCCTGTCCATAGACCAGGCCGTTGGTCTCTATCAGGGGCAGCATTTCCCCGCGCGGGATGGGCTGCTTGCCGGGATGATCGGCCGACGGACGCGGATAAATCGGAGCCGGCTCGGAGGGATATACTAAATCGAACATGATTAAGCCATGGCAATTAAGATGAGCAGCTGGGCTACCAGTACGCGCAGGAACATGGAGAGCGGGTACACCGTGGCATAGTTCACCGAGGTGTAGTCGCTGCCGTACATGCCCTGGGCGAAGGCCAGCACGGGCGGATTGGTGCAGGAGCCGCTGATGAGACCGCAAATCTGGTAGAAGTTCAGTTTACACACCACGCGGGCCACCACGAAAGTGATGCACAGCGGGATCATGGTGATGCAGGCACCGTACAGGATCCACCAGTAACCGCCGCCCACGATGGAACTCCAGAACTCGCCGCCGGCGCCGATACCTACAGCCGCCAGGAAGAGCGAAATGCCGATTTCCCGGATCATAAGGTTGGCACTGGCCGTGGTGTAAGTGGTAATCTTATATTTGGGGCCCCAGTGGCCCAGCAGGATGGCAATGATGAGCGGACCGCCGGCCAGACCCAGTTTGATGGCCTGCGGGATGCCGGGGAAATGGATGGGAATGGAGCCGAAGATTACACCCACCACGATTCCCATGAAGATGGGCACCAGGTTGGGTTTGTTCAAAGCCTCGGCCGAATTACCCACGATCTTGGCCACCTGATCGATATTCTTCTGCGGGCCCACGCACACCAGGGCATCTCCCATCTGGATGTACAGGTCCTTGTCGGCCACCAGTTCCACGCCGGCACGGATGACGCGCGTAACGCTGACGCCATAGGCGCTGCGGAAGAGAAGTTCCTTCAGCTTTTTGCCGGTCAGGTTGGACTTGGTTACCACGATGCGGCTGGTTACCATGCTGTGGTCCTTCTTGATCCAGTCTTCCACGTGCATCGGGACTTCCTGGCCAAAGAGGATGCGGATGCGGTCTACTTCTCCCTCCGAAGTCACCAGGAGCAACTTGTCTCCCTCTTCCAATACGACGTCGGACGAAGGGAAGATGATTTCGTCGCCTTTCATCACGCGGGAAACCACGAATCCGCCCACGTCGAAGGAATGCATGATTTCGGTGATTTTCTTGCCGAAGATGGCAGGGTTCTCCACCGCCACGTGCATACGGCGGGCTTTTTCCACGGTTTTAGCTTCAGCGTCCAGCTGGGCCAGTTCCTTCTTGTGGTCTATCTTGAAGATGGCCTTGAACAGCACGATGACCAGGATCACGCCGACCACGCCCATGGGGTAAGCCACGGCATAGGCCGATGCCAACTGCTCCGAGGCAGCCCCTGCCGCCAGCCTGCTGCTGCCGCCAGCGATGGCTACGTCCGTGTAGGTTTGCTGCGCGGCACCCAGGCCGGGGGTGTTTGTAACGGCGCCGGACATAACGCCCACCATGGTCTTGAGGTCTTCTCCGCTGATGGCCGAGATGCCATAGGTTACAGCCACGGCCAGCAGGACGTTCATCAGGGCCAGGATGTTCATCTTGATACCGCCCTGCTTGAAGGATTGGAAGAAGCCGGGGCCCACCTGCAGGCCGATGGAGAAAACGAAGAGGATGAGGCCGAACTCCTTGACGAAGTGCAGGACATCCAGGTCGGCCTGGAAGCCCAGATGACCCATGAGGATACCCATAAACAGGATCCAGGTGGAACCCAGGGAAATGCCTTTTACTTTAAAGCGGCCCAGATACAGGCCCACACCTATTACTAAAGCGAGCAGAAGGATGGTATGGGCGATGCCGTAGCCGAAAAAGAGATCTTTCATAGTCTAATACTCCATTTTAACCACAAAGCAGGACTTGCCGTCTACACGGCCCTCGACATACCAGGTACTGCCTTCCTGCAGGCGGTACAGCTGGACGGTCTCCCCTTCCGTGGTTTCTTTGTTGAAGTTGATATACAAGTCTTTCATGGGCTGCAGAGCCACCTGGGGCGGCAGGCAGTCCATGGCCCACACCACATACCGTACGTTGTTGGTGTGGCCGATGATGTCGATGTCGGAATAGGCCACCGTACGCTCCCCGGCTGCCTCCGGCTGAGCCTCTCGGGGCAGCACGACCTTGGGGGATTCCTGTTCGATGGCGTGGTCTACCGGATAATCCAGGACCAGGGACGGCGGAAGGTCTTCGGGGCGCACGAAATGACGGGTGCGCTCGTCAATGACCACCCAGGAACTGGTGGCCTGCACGGCCAGACTGCCGTCGGGGCCCTTGAGTTCGAAGTCTCTCAGGTAGAATAGTCCGTTGGCTCCTTTGTGCCAGGTATACAGACTGGCAACGTCGTGCCAGCGAAGCATCTTTTCAAAGTGCACGTGCATGCGCGTGAGGACCCAGGCGGTGTGGTGCACATGCAGGTTCTCGTAGCCGAAGCCCAGATCCTGAGCCGCCCAGTAAGCGATTTCCTGGGCCATATCCATAAAAGACGCCGGCCTGAGGACGGCGTTGCGGTTTGTCTGATAGCAGGGAATGCAAATATCCTGACGGTACTTATACCCTTCTTGGCTCACTACTTTCATTTGTGCAGGATCTCCAATTGTTCGGGAGTGTACAGGAAACGGTCCAGCCACTCGGGTGCCAGGCGTCCCACGACGGCCACCGCTATGGCAGCCACGACCACCAGGATGAGCAGGATCAGGGCTATGCGGCCGATGGTCCTCCAGGCCGATTTCTTGACGGGGGTCTCTTTTTCTACGACTACGACGGGAGCTTCTTCTTCGGCCGGAGTCTCTTCGGCGGCCGGAATTTCTTCCTGGGCCGGGGCTTCCTCCTCCACGACGGGTTCGGCGGCCGGAACTTCCGGTTCAGCGGGAACCTCGGGTTCGGCCGGGCTTTCCGGTTCGGCCGGCGCTTCGGGTTCGGGCTGTGATTCGGGTTCGGGCTGTGATTCGGGTTCGGCCTCCAGGATATCTGCCAGGTTGGAAACGGCGGCTGCTACTTCCTCCGGCGTTTCCTCGTGGGTCTTCAGGGAGATGGGCTGCAGGCCGTAGCCGGAAGGATAGATGTCCAGGTCTTCATCGGCCACAAAGAAGAAGTTGTTCTCCCGGGTGGCGCGCAGGCGTCCCAATCCGGTGAGGACCAAGGTCTTGCGCTGCTTGAGCACTTCCTTCATCTCGGCGATGAAATCCAGCAGGATGCGGGCGGCGTCGGTCTCCGAAATGTCGTTGGACTTGGCGTACAGTTCTATCAGCAGCCGGTCTTCCCCCTGCTTGGGAGAGAAATACAGCCTGCGGTAAGGCGGAAGGATGGTGTATCCGCGGTCGGCAAAGGAGGCCGGAACCAGTTCTGCCACAAAGCTGCCCATACCGGGAAGCGTGACGGTATCGTGGTCCATCACCGCTTCTTTCACCATTTTAGCCAGGAGGTCGATGTCCATGTTCTTCTGCTGCTGAAATTGATTTACAAAGATAGTAAAAAATTTTGCAGAAAAGCTTTGGAGAATCCAAAAAAGATTGTACCTTTGCAATCCCGTTCCACGAGAGCGGTAAATATTCCTCCTTAGCTCAGTTGGTTAGAGCATCTGACTGTTAATCAGAGGGTCGTTGGTTCAAGTCCAACAGGGGGAGCTCCAAATCAAGCACTTACGGAAACGTAGGTGCTTTTCATTTATAGACACGGTCGCAGTTTCTGTCGGTTCAGCACGCGGTCAGGACCATATTTGCACGATTTTGGTCTTACCGGGATGCTCCAGCACGCGGTCAGGACCGGATTTGCAAGATTCCGGTCTTCCCGGAATGCTCCAGGTCATCAACGAAAAAAGGGCAATATCTTATAGATTATTTCCTATCTTTGTAAGGACTATCAGATACAGAAGTATGACCATTCTTGACGAATCCTTCCTTCGTCCGCGACTCCTTCACAGGGAGAACGACACCCATAAGCGCAATTACGGACACCTGCTCATCATCGCAGGATGTGAGCGGATGCCCGGGGCGGCTGTCCTCGCTACCGGAGGGGCACTCCACTCCGGCTGCGGCCTGGTGACGCTTCACTCCACCGAGAGAGCGCTGCAGGCGACCGTGAACAGTTTCCCTTCGGCCATGCTCTCTGAGGAGGTGGAGGAGCACTTCTGCGTGGTGCCCGAGAATCTGGACAAGTACGCGGTGGTTGCCGTCGGACCCGGCCTGGGCAGGGCTCCCGGCACGATGAACGCCCTGATGGACCTCTTCGTGATTGCCGGCGAGAAAAAGAAACCGATGGTCCTGGATGCCGATGCCCTCACGAGCCTCTCCCTCATTCCCGACTGGCAGGACCTCCTCCCGGAAGGTTCGGTCCTTACCCCGCACATGGGAGAGCTCCGGCGGCTGTTCCCCCACGTCAGCGACGAGATGCGCGTGTTGCTCGCACGGGAGCTTTGCATCTACTCGGGCTGCACCCTTGTAATGAAAGGCTACCACACCCAGGTCTTTACTCCCAGTGGGGAGTGCCTCGTGAACCAGACGGGAGGCCCCGGACTCGCCAAGGGCGGGAGCGGGGACGTGCTCACAGGGCTCATCGGAGGGTTGCTTGCCAGGGGGTACTCCCCCAACGACGCGGCAGCACTCGGCGTGTGGGTGCACGGCTATGCCGGTGACTGCCTCGCTCGGGAACGCTCGGAAGAGGCCTTCTCCAGCAGGGACCTCATCGATTCCCTTTGGAAAGGATTCAAGGAATTATACAGTGACAATTTCTGAATGAATTAACCACCATGATTAATAAACTCCTCGCATTCAACAGGCGTTATGTTCAGAATAAGGAATATGAGCGCCATATCACGGACAAGTTCCCGGAGAAGAACCTGGCCATCCTCACCTGCATGGACACCCGCTTGACGGTCATGCTGCCGGAGGCTCTCGGGCTCAAGAACGGGGATGCCAAGATCATCAAGAACGCCGGCGGGCAAATCCCCACTGACACCGACTCTGCCATCCGTTCCCTCCTTGTCGCCATCTATGAACTGAACGTGAATGAGGTGATGGTCATCCACCACTCCACCTGCGGGGCATGCCATATGAGTTACGAGGGGTTCAAGCCGCATATGCTGGAAAGGGGTATTCCCGAGAGCACGCTCAAAGAGTGGGAGGGCAAGGGCATCGCCGAGTGGCTGGAAGGGTTCCACGACACGGAAGAGTCTGTCCGGAAGACAGTCGCCGCCATCGTGAACCATCCCCTCGTCCCCAAGGACGTGACCGTCCGCGGCTATATCATCGACTCGGTGACCGGAGAGTTGACCGAGGTCAAGGACAGGCAGGTATGAAGACATTTAAAAGCATCCTTCTCTTTTCGGCCCTCTTCCTTCTTGTGAGCTGTAGCGGCGTCAAGGTGAGCAAGACCATGCTCAAGATGATTGTCGCGGCATCCACCAAGGAGAACAAGACTCCTTGTTATGCCGACTCATGCGGGAAAAGGATTGGCGTTCCCTATGCCGAGGATTCCAACCCTTCACAGGTCGTAGATATTTATTATGCCGATCCGTCCATCCGGAGGGATGCCGTCCTCATCGATATCCACGGGGGCTTCTATGTCGGCGGGACCAGAGTAAACAACCGTTCTTTCGCCTCGGTCTTCCTGAAAGAAGGCTTCGATGTCGTCCTGGTGGAGTATCGTCTCAATGACGGGAAGACGGACGTCTCGGACGAACTCCGCGACTGTGCCGCGGCTTTGGATTACCTGACCGCCCACGCGGAGGAACTGGGGCTGAACAAAGACCGGATGTTCCTCACCGGGGATTCGGCCGGCGGCCACCTGGCCCTTTACATGGCCGAAGGTTCGGAGGACAGGACGCTTCCCATTCATCCGGAACTCTTCGTCTGCAAGGGAGCCCTCCTCAACTGTCCGGCGTATGATTTCGCGTCATTTGCGGAATCGGACGGTTTCACGGAGAGCGCCCTGGCATGGTTCCTGGGGCCGAATTACACCGACAAGGAGTGGATGACCTCCATGTCCCCGAGGACCTTCCTTGGAAACTACAGCGGACCGCTCTTCGTCTCCACCTGCACAAGGGATTTCATCCGGGAGCAGTCCGTTATCCTCAAGGAAGATTGCGAGAAGGCCGGACGGCCGTTGGAATGGGTAGATATTGAGTCGGAAGAAAGGGCAGTGGGGCACGTCCACAACGTAATCAACCAAGAACTTCCCGAATCCCAGGCCGTCAACGCCCGGATGGTTGATTTTATGGACCGTGCGTGCCGCCTGGACATGGTTGAGTAAGAACTTTTTTGTCTCCTTGTGGCGAAATCTACCACAAGGCATTCGATTGGTCGGGCTATTTTTGTGAAAAAATAACCTGATATGAGAAATCTTCTTCTGAGTTTTCTGTGCCTGCTCATCACTGTTGGGGCGAATGCCCAGGCGGGGTTGAGCCAGGGCCAGGCCGTGAAGCAGACGACGGCCAATCCCACAACGTCGGGGAAAAAGCACTGCCCTCACTGCGGCATCGCCATGGGGAATGTCACCTACCCCTGGCAACATGAGACCTGGTGCCCGTACTACCGGAGTAGCAGTTCCGGCGGGGGAAGCAGCAGTTCGTCCCTGTCTTCGTCCACGACGGCTGTGGCCATCAGTACGGGCGCTGCGGTGCTTGGCAGCGCGCTGTCCAACCTGATTACCGCGGCCATGGACCACAGTAACGGAGACAACAATTACTACCGGAACGACGGCTTCGGCCAGCAGATTACCTTCCAAACTCAGTACTACCGGGACGACGACCACACCTGCGTAGTGCTCCGGGATCCCAAGACCGGCAAGAAGGGTATCTGGCACAATGCCTATGTCTTTAACCACAAAAGCGATCCCCAGCCCACTTCGGGTTTCTGGATCCTCAGACCGGAATACGAGCAGATCTATATGGACCTGTTCATGAGCCATCCCTACGCCATTACCCTCAGGAAAACAGTCAAGAAGGGTGTGACGCAGGACGAATGGCAGGTCTATGAATTCGGCCTGGGGAATATGTGCTACAAGGGACACGCCACCATCATTTCGCCCTACATTGCCAGTGACGTGGAGTTCTCCTTCAAGGCGGCGAAACTCATGCTGCAGAAACAGGGGGCCGATGGGAAACCCGTCTGGGGCCTGTACAAGATGGCCAGGGCCGGGGCCGATGAAATCAAGAAGCGGCCCATCACCATGAAGGAGATGGCCGTACCTCAGCTGGACAGCATCCAGTTCTATGCCGGACAGTCCATCATCTGGAAGGACGGTCTGTGCGGCATCATTGACGATGACGGCAAAATGCTCATCCCCATCAAGTACAAGGATGTGGGCTCCGTCACCGGCAAGAAGAAATGGGCCTGGGCGGTAGAGCCCGGCGGCAAATGCGGCCTTGTAAACACCAAGGGAGAGGTTCTCCTTCCGTTCATCCATTCCAGCATGCACGTAGACGAATACGGCGTCAGCGCCCGGAGGGAAGGAGAAGACCGGGACTTTGTGCTACTGGCCGATGGAAGCCAGACCGATGCGGTTTATGATGATGTGACCTTCACCAAGGACGGCTACGTCTTTGAACAGAACGGCCTGTACGGCTTTGCCAACAATAAAGGGGAGACGACGCTGAATCCGGAGTTCGAGAGCATCCAGATCGTAGATCACGACCCTGAACTGGTGAAATTCACGAAAGTGAATGACGATTACGTGGGGAAGAAGATGTTCTTCGTCAAAAAAGACGGGAAATGGGGCGTGAAGCACTGGACCGACGGAAGTTATATCCTGGAGCCCATCGTACTGGACAGAAGCAAGCTCCTCTATTATCTGGGCTCGCTCAAGCAGTCGGACTACTGTATGATGGCCAGGGACCAGCGAGAGAGTTACAGAACCGGCAAGGGTGAATTCGAGACCCAGGCACAGTTCGAGGCCAGACGCTTCGATCCGGATGCCAACCAGGCCTATGTAGAGAAGCAGATGGAAGACTTCCCTACCCAGTTCCTGAAAGCCCAGATCAATAAAGCCGTGGGGTATAACACCGGAATGACTATCAACTGGCACGACTACGATGCCGAGCAGGAAGCATTCCCCTTTTCCAGCAATCTGTCGGCTCTTCCCATATACTACATGCCTGTCCCCATCGCAGAGGGTCCCGCTTTCCGCCAGGCACTATCGTCCTTGCGCACCAAAGACCTGTTGCAGACGGTCAAGGTGTTCATTTACCAGAACTTTGCCCAGATTGCCGAGATGGACGTAGCACTGCCCGACGGCAAAACCTACCATTATGTAAACCCGGGTCTGGAAGGCTATACCGGTCCCATTGTTAACTATTCAGATTTGTATTGATTATGAAAAAGCTTATTGTTCTTGCCTTTTCGGCACTTCTTTGTGTTTCTCTGAGCGCCCAGGAGAACGGAGGTCTGGGCCAGAAATATGGCGACTACGAAATCAAGATAGGCAAGGGGAAATACACCTCCAATGCCCCCGTGACAGCCATCTGGGACAACGCCACCAAGGTTTGGGTCACTTCCCCCACTGTAGACAAGAAGAATCATACCCTGTTCTTCCTGCCCCCCACCGAGGTGACGTTCATCCAGGGCGAAGATTATGTTCCCGAAGCCCAGGGTCTGGTGAACGTGTACTTCGGCTACACCTACGGCAAGGGCATCGAATACCCCAAAAACAACTGGCTGTGCAAGGGCCACTGCGGGATATTCCGCATCGAGAATGACAAACTGGTTCCCATCGTGGAATCCGGAGGTCTTTTGGAAAAGGCTTACCTCTGGGAAGCCCGCTACGCCTATTTCGAGGTAGTCCCCAACCACCAGCTTATCATCGGCTCCTTCCATCCCGATGACAAAAAGGGTTACTCCGTCTTCAATCTGCAAGGGGAACGCCTGTACAATGATGTAAAGGAATTCAAGTTCAAGGAACAACCCAGCCTGTACATCCAACTTGAAGACGATTCCTGGCATCACCTGGACCCCGCCGACGGGAGTATCATTGACTAGAAAAGGCACAGCGGAGGGGAAGAAAAGACCTTAATTACATAGGATATTACCACTTTTTGCCATTGTTGAGTACAATGGTAATAAAAAATACTTATATTTGCGAAAGTAGTGATTTATCCCCTCATCTAACGAAAGTTAACAGCAGCCTTATGAAAAACAAGAAAAGCGTTTACATTTTACTGTCAGTTGTGGCCATTTGCCTGGTGGGTCTGGCAGTCTCCAGCATCATTGACTGGCCCGTAGATTTCAATAAATCCGAAGGCAATATTTCCAAGTCATCCCGCTTCTCCCGCAAAACAGCCGGTGACGGACTTAGCAACATGCACGAACTGCTCCTCAACGACGAAAACTTCAAGAGCACCGTCGTGCTTTCTTACGTGGTGATGGACACCCGTTCTGCCCAGTTCAACGCCCTGGTGGACATGTCGGCCGAAGTTGCCGGAGATATCCCGGAATTCAAGGGAGTTCTCAAAGACATGCAGAAAGCCAAGAAGACGGCCGAAAATGTTTGCGCTTCCATGAAGGCTGCCGGTAAGGATCTGGACGCCGCCCTGGCTGGAGAAACGCCCGACGATCTGGCCCAGAACACCACCAATGCAGCCCTGGCCTACAACACCCTGCAGAAGCAGAACAGCCTGGCCACCCGTTTCATTGAAACCACAGACAAGTATCTGGAAAACAACGAGGCCGACGACCGTCTCAAACTCGTACGCGACCAGTGGGCCGAGTACCAGCAGATGACCGCCACCCTGGACAACGATGTAGAAGCCGCCAACGCCCTCAAGGAGAAAGGATACCTCCTGGATGCCGAGCAAACTGCCAGCGCCCTCAATCTCTTTGACAACATGAACCAGCTCATCGTCGTCCGCAATTCCGCCCTCTCCGACGCCTTTAATTGCAAGTCCAGCTTCAACGCTTTCGACGTCATCAACAACGAAAAACTTGCCATGTTCAACGGTAAAGTCATATCCAACAGCGAGATGATCAGCACCCAGAACTTAGCCAGTCAGGAAGGTATCAAAACCCTGAGCAACAGCGAGTTGGTTAACATGAAGAGCCTGGCCGACCAGATTAAGACGGATGCCATCAAGAACAGCGAAATGATTGGTATCCAGGATTTGAACATGATTGCCAACCAGCAGGGTTTGGCTAACCAGCAGGGCCTGGCAAATCAGCAGAGCCTGGCGGCTGCCCCCAACAAGATTCTGCCTAATAGCGAGGCAATTGCCAACCAGCAGAGCCTGGCCAACCAGCAGGAATTAATCAATACCCTGAACAGTTTTGACATCGTGAGCAGACTCGCGTCCTTTGACGGGCTGGTGACTCTCCAAAACACCTCCTTAGATCTCTCCCTGCAGAGTTGGAGCAGCATGGACAAGGTGATTGGTGCTATTCCGATTTCCGATGCCATCAATGCCATTGCGATCGGCGACGCCGCTGCTATCAGAACAATCGATAATATGTAGCATAACCTTGCGTTTGCTATGAACATGTTTCCTCGCATTCGCACAGGTTTATTGATATGGTTTCTGGCTCTACCGCTTGTAGCCCAAGCGCAGAGCCAGACCTATTATCAGTACAATACAGACGAAGCCCGCCTGGTCTTCTTTGACAAAAACCTGTCCCGATACATCCCCCACATGGTTCGTATGTTCGTGAATGGCAAAACCCTTCACGAGCAAATCTGGGCCACCGATTCGGTCTACGTTCCCGAGCCCCCCATGCTGCTTCTCACAGACTGGGAGGACGACGGTAACGGTGGCGCCGCTCCCCTGCCGCGCTCCTTCATCCAGATTGGCATGGCTCCCATCTCCATGTCCTATTACATCAATCCCTCGGCCGAACGGTATCGTCAGCTTTTCCAGCACGAGTACACGCACATTGTCATGACCGACAAGTACAACCGGCGGGATCTGGGCTGGCGCAAGTTCTTCGGCTCCAAGGTAAGCACCGACAACGCGCATCCCATATCGGCCCTGTGGAGCTATATGACCGTGCCGCGCTGGTATGCACCCCGCTGGTACCATGAGGGCATTGCCTGCTTTATGGAAACCTGGATGGGCGGCGGCGTGGGCCGCGCCCTGGGTGGCTACGACGAAATGTACTTCCGCAGCATCATTGACGGCGGAGACAAACTGTTCTCGGTGGTGGGTCTGGAGACCGAAGGTTCTACCATGGACTTCCAGGTGGGCGCCAACGCCTACCTTTATGGTACCCGCTTCGTAAACTACCTTACGGCCGAATACGGCTACGACAAACTCATCAGCTTCTACAACCGTACGGCCGACAGCCACACTTTCTTCGGCACCCAGTTCAAGAAAGTGTACGGCCTTCCGTTGCGCAAAGCGTGGAACAATTGGAAGGAGGAAGAGAAAAAGCATCAGGAGGAAAACCTGGCTGCTGTACGCGAATACCCGCTTACGGCAACCAAACCCGTTACCCGTGAGGCCCTGGGCTCGGTTTCGCCCCTGCAATACGACCCCGAAACCGGCAAGGCCTATGCCGCGATGAATGCCCCCGGCAGCTTCGCACACATCGTAGAGATAGACCTGGCCAGCGGCAAACAGCGCAATGTAACGCCCCTGTACGGCATCCAGCTTTATAATCCGGCCTTCGTGGCCCTGGACCGTAACCACAAGCGCCTCATCTTTACTACCAACAACGCCAAGATGCGCGGCCTGGAAGTCTATGACCTCCAGAAACGAAAGGTAGTCAAGAAACTCCAGTACCAGCGCGTAAACAACATTGTGTACGACAACGCCGGAGACTGCCTCTACGGCCTCTTCTCCAATGGAGGAACCCAGTCCATCGTACGTTACGACGCCAACCTGGAGAACCCCGAAATCATCTATGCCTTCCCCTTCGGCGTCAGCGTGTCAGACCTGGACGTGAGCCACGACGGCAAACTGCTGTCCCTGACCAAACAGGGTGACAACGGCGAACACACGCTGCTGCTGTTCAATACGGAAGAACTGGCCCTGGCCAACTTCCACGTAGAGGAACTGGTCACCTGGGAAGACAGCAACCTGGGTCAGTTCCGCTTCTCCCTGGACGACCGCTACCTCATTGGCAGCTCGTACTATACCGGCGTCTCCAACCTCTGGCAAATCAATCTGGAGACGCGGGAAATGGAACTGCTCTCCAACACCGACATCGGCCTGTTTGCCCCGCTGGAGACGGCTCCCGGCAAACTGCTGGCCCTGGAATTCGTGCGCGACGGCATGCGCCCGGTCACCCTGGACCGCCAGGTGGTGGAAGACGCCAACGCCATCCAGCTCTTCGGCCAGGTTGCCTACGAGAAGAACCGGGAGGCCCTGGAGCAGGTGGGACTGCATAAGAAGCCCCTGGAGCACATCGAATTCGGAGACGTCTACCACAATATTACGCCTTACAACGTCTTCAAGGAGATGCGTTTTGCCGGTGCTTATCCGACCATCTCCGGCTTTACCGACGCCCTGGCATGGAACCACGTGACACCCGTGCTGGGTTACCGCTTCTTCTTCAGCGACCCGGTGGGCTTGAGCAGCATCAAATTGGGCGTGGGCGTTTCGCCTTTCAGCAGCAACGAGCTCAAGAACAAGTTCCACTTTGACCTGGAATGGAAGTACTACTTCTGGACGCTCAAGGCAGCCTGGAACCACACCGACTTCTACGACCTGGCCGGTCCCAGACGTGCCAGCCGCAAGGGCTATATGGTAACGCTGGCCTACGACTACAGCAACTCCCTCACATCCCCTTACACGCGCTCCTGGGGAGCCTCCATCGGCGCCTATGGAGACATGGACGCCCTGCCCCTGTACCAGGAAATCAGTGTGGACGACGGCATCCGTTCCATGCAGACCATCTCGGTATACGGCAAGATTGCCAAGAGCCGGAATACGCTGGGCGCCGTGATGCGGGAACAGGGCTACGAGCTGGGCCTGCAGGGCTACGGCTACCTGGCCGGCGGCCGCTTCTTCCCCTCGATAGACGCTACGGCCGATTTCGGCGTGCTGCTGCCCATCGACCGCAACACCTCATTCTGGGTGCGCACGGCAGGGGGACACGCCTTCGGAGACCCGACATCGGCCTTCGGTAATTCCTACTTCGGCGGCTTCCGCAACAACCGCATCGACTACCGCAGCGCCTTCCAGTATCGTTCGCCGCAGGCCATGCCCGGTGCAGCGATCGACGCCATCCAGGCCCACTCCTACGCCAAGGCCACCGCCGAGCTGAACTTAAGGCCCATCCGTCTGAACGACTTCGGCGCACTCTTCCTGTATCCCACCTGGATCCAGTGTTCGTTCTTCGGCACCGGCCTCAGCGCTTGGAACCCCGGCCTCCCTCAAAAGATGTATTATAGCGCCGGTGTTCAGGTTACCACCGAACTGGTGTTCTTCAACTACTTGAAAACTACCCTCTCCATCGGTTACGGTCATCTGTTCGGTCCCCGCCTCAACGACGGAACAGACGCCCGGATGTCCGGCAATGAGCTGATGATTTCCCTGAAACTGTTATGATTGTCTCCATCATCGCCGCGCTGCTGCCCGTTATCCTCTACATTGTAGTTGTTTACGCGCTGGACCACTTTTCCCTGCTGAGTATCTCCCAGCTTGTGGTAATGGTGGTTCTGGGCATGCTCGCGGCGGTGGCCTGCTTTGGCCTGTTCCGGCTGCTGGACCCCGTCATTTCGACAGAGGTATCAGACTACCTGTATCCCGTGCTGGAAGAGTCGGTCAAGGCGGTTCCGCTTTTGGCGCTGGCCACCCGGAAAAGAATGGTATTCTTTATTGACAGCATCATCTGCGGTGCTGCGGTAGGCGGCGGATTCTCGATCCTTGAGAATTTCTTCTACCTATTTCTGGGAGAGCCGATGGCCATTGGAACCATCCTATTCCGAAGCCTGGAGGTAGCGCTCATCCACATGGGTTGCAGTGCCATGGTGGCCGAAGCCCGTATGTTCATCGTAAGGCTGGGTTCACGCAGACTCCTGGGCATGCACGTAAAGAACAGCGACAGAGTGGTGGTTTTGGTGCTGTTCGTCGCCGCACCCCTGCTGCATGTCCTTCACAACAACCTGCACTTGGCGAATCCGATTATCCAGTTTGTGCTGGTATTCGGGAACATGATGGGGCTGTTGCTTTGGACCTACGAGTACGACGCCAACATGATCCACCGCTGGCTGGACCGCGGCCTGGACAAGCAGGTTAAACTGCTGCAGGATATCAAGGACGGCCACCTGGGAGAGACGCCCACCGGCGAATTCCTGATGGGAATCAAGGAGAGTTTCACTCCCGAAGTATTCTTTGACGTCCTCTGCTTCGTACAACTGAACCTCGAGCTCACAGTAGCCGCAAAAGCCCGCTTCATGTTAAAGGAAGCGGGCTTGGATACGCCTATTCCTGATGAGCAGAAACAGGATATTCTTTCGCAGTACAAGGAGTATAAGGCCCTGGAAAAACGTCTGGGCCAGAGTGCCAGGATGGCCGTTGCGCCGGTCGTCAAATTCTATCCGGCCGACCGCATGGCCCTGGACGAACTGCTGTATCTTTGCCGGAAGAAATCTTAGTCGTCCATTCCCAGGAAAGCGCCGTCTTTGGAGAAGCGGAGTTCCAGGTCGTTCTGGAGTTCCAGTTCATAGCCCATCATCTTCTTGGAAATCTTGATGACGGGGACGCCGGGGAAATTGGTTTTGACATACTGGCCGATGGCAGCCGGGATAACGGACTCGGGCACGGCCTTGTATTCGCAGTCTACCTTCTTCCAGTTACCGCTGGCGTCGAACTCTACCTTGGAGCCGTCGTTCAGACGTACTTCGTACTCTGTCTGGAATCCTCTGTCAATAGTGGCGTAGGCGATGGTAGCCTCGGGGAAAGTCTGCGTGATGAAAGCTTTGGCGGCAGCGGGAAGCTGGTCGGCCGGAATAGGACGGTCGTCGGCAAAACATACGGCGGAAAGGGTAAGAGCCAGCAGGGCCGTCAGGAAAAATTTAACTGTCTTCATATTGAACTGATTTAGTGTTATCTACTTTGCTAAACACAAAGATACATTTTTTTCATAAAAAAAGAGGCGCACGTTTGCGTCTCTTTTTAAATGTCGGGATGACTCGACTCGAACGAGCGACCCCTACGTCCCGAACGTAGTGCGCTACCAACTGCGCTACATCCCGCTTCTGATAAAAAACAAGCTCTTAAGCGAGCTTGTTAATGTAAACTTGAAGACCACTCTTGAGGTTGGCCGCTTTGTTCTTGTGGATGACACCAATCTTGGCCAGTTTGTCGATCATTGCATAGACCTTGGGAGCATTTTCCTGGGCTGCAGCCTTGTCGGTGGTGTTACGCAGGTCGCGGATGGCGTTCCTGGTTGTCTTTGCATAATACTTGTTATGCAGGCGGTGACGCTCGCTCTGACGGGCGGCACGCGCGGCGGATTTCGTGTTTGCCATTATTTTACTTTTTTATATTTGGTAGTGGGTAGGAGAATCGAACTCCTATTGCGGGAATGAAAATCCCG
>Ga0310696_10003487_pt1 | contig 19625 bp, 7 predicted proteins | sample AusTroGonzalo_MG_4_FD_203885 | JGI IMG/M metagenome (GOLD analysis project Ga0310696, IMG submission 203885) | Bovine rumen microbial communities from tropical cattle in Woodstock, Queensland, Australia - Gonzalo_02 (v2) (version 2) | ecosystem: Host-associated > Mammals > Digestive system >... | reverse complement strand
GTGGACGGTATTCTTCTCTTTCAATACCAGTGGAGCAGCACCGACGAAAAGTATTCCCGCAATCATAAAGAAAGCGATAAACTGTGTCTGTTCGGAAACTTTCTCCATCAGGACAGGTATCAGCAGGAATCCTACCAACCACATCACAAGAGTAAACACCCACTGACCCTTACGAGGCAGCAGGAATACGGTCTGAGAAATACTTTCTGGTATTCTTCGACCAGTGTAAATCATTGCCCCCACATAGAGGGCAATGACTGTCATTGCTGCAATAATCAGACTATTCATAGCCGAAAGTTGTTAAGTCAATATTATCTTTCTCAACCCAACCCTCCTGAAGAGTCTGCTGGATGAAACTTACAGCACTGATATAGAAATCATCTGCATCAGCCATTGTCTCAAACGTGTAATAGACAGGATTCCCGTCTCTCTCGCCCAACTTGAACGTAACAGGAAGTGTTGCACCATTCTTCTGAACGGCAATGTCGTATGCCGATTTGAAGTTGAACTGGTTTTCCATAGACAACCACACAGGCATATCACGCCAGACAAAGCCCGAAAGAATCTTCTCGTCGGTCTTTGAATTGATGTGGTCGATAAGCACGTTACGGACTTCCTCTTTCGTCGGAGTGTGGTAGAAGATGTGGCGATAGTCGTAACCTTGGCCATTCTCTTCACCATAGCCGTAAATCAAAACTGCACGATTCGTACCGAAACCTAATAATTGGTCGTGCCTTTCGGTTGCTCCAAATACTTTTTCCATATCTCAAAAGATTTAATTGAACATATATCTTACCTTACCCTGTCCGAAATACTGAGGCGTAATCGTACAGTCAAACGGAATATTGTTCGCCTTGCGAAACTCTTCCAACCAGAACTTTTGTTCGGAATCGTTCGTCAAATACTTACCAATAGTTCCGTCGTCTTTCTGGAACTGAACAACATAACGTAAGCCGTTCTGAGTCGGTACGTCTGGCTCAAAGTCCAGAACAACGATGTGCATATTCACCAGCGTCCTCAACGAAACTTCCTGACCAGTGAGCATACGCTTACCATTCTTGCCAGTGTATTCCACACCGTCTTTCTTCATCTGTTTTACTTTGTCTGCAAATGATTCCATATTCTTACCAGTTAATGTCTTATACAAATGTTTTGAATCACACCATTTCGCCATACCCTTCAAACTTCCGATAATCTCCTGCCTGCGTTTGCGGCTCTTGATCTTACGGAGTTTGCGGGCGGCTTTCTGCTTTGTACGCTTTCGTAACAATGCTTTCTGTCCGTCGTAAACAAATCCGAGAAAGTCTATACCCTCGCTAATCGGTCTCACACACTCATTGGGCTTGACTTCGAGATTCAGCATAGCAGCCTGTTCGTGCAAGATGTCACGGAGCAGCCATAACTTACGCTTTGTCGCACCCAATATGACTATATCGTCACAATAGCGATAGTAATACTTGACACGGAGAAAGTCTTTGAAGTAGTGGTCGATGCCACTGAGAAAGATATTGCCGTAGCATTGTGAAGAGCGGAGTCCGATACTGAGTCCTACCTCCATCATCGTCACAAAGTTATGAAGTATCGGCAATAGTACAGGGTCTTTGATTTTGTCCTGAACAAACTCCCACATCAGGTCTTGGTCAATACTCTCAAAGAACTTTCTTATGTCACACTTGTAGAAGAATGCAGTGCCTTCGCGGTCATTCTCAATGTCACGTCGCATCTTTGCAAACAATTTGTGCATACCGCGACCGGGGATGCTTGCTGCAGATGTCTTGATAACACTTGGGTATAACACATCTTCCACAATCCTCATAATGGCATTACAACCGATTCTGTGTTCAACACACGGACTTTGAACCTTTCTTATTTTTGGCCCGTCTGTGACCCACATTTCGCTGTAATGATCGACACGGAAACTACCGTCGCTGATATGCTGAACCAGACGCGAAACTATCTCTTCTCGACGGGAGCGATACCACGACCTGCGTCCTGGCAATACTTTCTTTGAACCGTCTTTATTGATAACTTTTCGCTCTGGCAGTTGGTCAACGACTTCATCAAACGCCCTATCCATGTTAGAGCGTTCGACAATCTTCTGTATCAAATAACCATATCTCTTAGACATAACTCTTATTTGTTTGCTTCTTCGTTTCTGTGGTCATAGGGCTTTCGACATCTTACGACGCTACTTGACCATAATCGACCACACTCTGTGATGTTTTGGCTTTCCATGATTCCATGCTGTTGCCAAGGCTCGAATCCCTCGCTGTCAGCCAGCACCTATCCCGTAGGTGTACGCCGTAGCAACGATTGGTTCTGAATGTCAGCCCATCCCGTGAGCGACTTTCCAGAAGTAGAGCTGCGATGATGCAGAGGCGACCGCCGTTGTTCGTGTTCGAGTTCGACGCGGCGTTATTCGTGTTCGCATAAGCGACTCCCGCGTTCGCATTCGCGTTGTTGTTCGAACGACCCAACACACGGCCGATGGGATTCTCTACCTTTTCGATTTTACGTATTTCGTATTTCATCTTTACGTTTATCGTTTTCGTTTTGCTTGGAGTAGAGACGGCTTTGCAGCCGCCTCCGCTCTTCGCTATCCAGTTATCTCTTCTTCGTTATCAATCTTACCGAAGAAGCAGAGGCGACCGCCGAAGTTCGAGCTCGAGAGCGACGCGGCGTTATCCGCGCTCGCATAAGCGACTCCCGCGTGCGCATTCGCGAGGACGTTCGAACGACCCAACACACGGCCTTTACTGCTATTTGTTGACTGATAACAAGCATAACAGGTGGCATAGAGTGAATCGCCAGCGTATGATCCAGCAACAATGTCACAGAATCTACCGAAGCGGACACGGGCGACATTTGATGCTTGGTTGGTCGTAGCGGCTTTGACTCGACGCTCCTGACCGTCCTGTTGCTTGATGTTGTAGGTGTAGTCAACAACGTAAGAGGCTTGTTCGACGCGATGGTCTTTGAGGAACTGTCTGAACGATGGGGCATTGAGACAGCCGTTATCCATCCATTCATACATTGAGGCAGTCCATGCTTCCAGACCCCACATCTTGTTCATACCGTTTGTGTTCGATGAAGTACCGCCATCAATGCGGGTATCTCCCATACCTATGGTATTTCTCAAACCCGTCTGATACGATGAAGTACCACCGTTACCGCAAATGGTTTCACAATCGCGTGTACCAAACCAAGCCATCATCAGGTTTGCCATATCCTTTGAAGTCTCGTAAGGTACGGTTGTGTATTCACCATCCTCGACATGAGTCAGTTGCGTTCTGATACGAGCGAGGTTGTAGAAGTCCTGTGCCGTACCATTCAGAGCCGATGCAGGAAGGTTGCCAACGACATTACCGTTGCTGTCATACTCCCAATCGTTATTCAGTGTGGTAGTATTGTTACCTCTTGAAGTATTCTTACCGCTCAAAGAACGGAGTCCAGAGAGGGCAGTACCACCCTGAGTTATACCATCGGCAAAGCCTTGGAACAAACCGATCAGTTCTGATTTGTGTTCAACCCAATACGGCTCAATGGCTTCAATCTCAGGTGAATCCGTAAGCAGAACAGCGGCATAGCCAGTAACGGTGTCACCACTGAATATAGGCAATGCACCAAAGGCACTACCATTGGTGAACAGGTTCTCTACGGTTGCCTGAATGCTGAAATAGAGATAGACGGCATTCTCAGGAATATCTGTGAAGATGTAGTCACCAATCTCGTTGTCGAAGTCGCTGGGATTGCCCTGATAGTCAGTCATGGTGAAAGTTCCTACGCTGATAACCTTGCCATCGGCATCGGTGAAGGCAAATCCTGCGTAGTTGTGCTTGAGTCCTGGGAATCTTACTTGCTTGTAGTTTCCACGTACATCACAACGATAGGTGTTGAATGAAGAGGCAGTACCAATCCAATCCTCAACATCATCATCGACATCGAGAGCACCACTACCAACAATGTCAAGCCAGTTACCGCTAACATCGAGAGCCTGACCAGCAAACTTCGTCAGAGACGCAATAGTAATGAGGCTCATGTTGGTGTAACTATTCACTGGCTTAGTTGTGAGTCCTGACAGGAACAGATGCTTCTTTGCAGCGAGATAGTTGTTCACGCCCTTGTAGAAATACTTGGGAACGTACAGGAAAGCATCCTGACCAACACCTTCTGAGTCGGTAATGGCATTTGCGGCACTCGTACCGTCGGCATACAATCCATAATTGGACTTTGACAGCTTCGTAAGGTGCATCAATCTCTTCGAGACATTAGTTTCAGGGTCTGTAGAGTTACGTACCATACCGAGCACGGGCTGACACTTATCGTGGATAATCTTTACGTGACCACTCTTTGTGTAGCCGTTAGGATTCGTAACAGTGTACTCTTCGTTGGGATCGCGATAGGCGTAACCAGTCTGATTATCCTCGTTCGTGATGTTTGCGGGGTCTGTCTCAACGTCATGGAACACATATTCTGTGTACTGAGCATTGATAAGTTCCAAACCGCACTGAGCGAAGAATGTACGCATGGTATCGTAATCGTCAACAACGTCAATCAACTGTACCTTACCGATAAGAGCGGGATAGGTCTGCTCTGTACCTTGTGCGGTCAAACCACGGAAGCCAGTCATAAACGGTCTCAACATAGATGAACGGACGCGACCTGTCATACCTTCGATGCGGACGTGATCGATGTTCGGACACTGCTGCATCAGAGTTTGCCATGACAGATTCGGACATTCGGCAAAGTTCAGAGCCGTAATATTCGATGTGCCTTGCAATGTCAAGCCTGAATGCTTCAGTTTAGGCAGGTATCTTAGTGTAAGAGTTTGCAATGAAGAAGGCATTACCAAAGTTTCCAGTGGCGAACCTTCTGGCAAAACAATCGTGGTCAAACTTGTGCCACCAGCCTTGAATGTCGAAAGACGTGTGTGCTTGCTGATATCGAATACACCTGATGTACCAGTGTGTATAGCGGTCTGACCTGTGATGTCAACGTACTCCAACTTCGATGTGTTACCAAGAGTTAGAGGTGCATTGGCTGCTCCGTTCGTAGCGGGCATGACAAGTTTCGACAGCATCGTACACAGAGAAAGTCCGACAGTACCGTTCAACTGCGAACCCATGTTGGTGAAGTTAAGTTCCTTGATGCAACTTGCACCACCAAGCATAAGCGGGTCGTTGGTTGCAAGGGTCTGAGTGAAATTCAGTGTCAAACTCTCACCTGCTGCTGCTCTTGACGGGCCTTGCAGCCACAAACCGTTAAGTTTGTAACCGAAGTAATACAAGTCACCTGATTTCAGAGTCAGTGACGATTGAGCGTCAGAACTTTGTCTTACGACGGTAAAGGTGATAACGTCACCATTGTAGTTACCTGCACCGTAACGTGCATCGAGCAAGCGGGCACGGTCGGTCAAGAACTGTGTACGGTGCAACTCACGATTACCAGTGAGAGTATAGATATAGTTCAGGTCATGGATGGTGTCGATATACTTCAACTTTCCAGACTTGTTATATTGACGCTCACTCCAGTTACCCTGCATGACGTTGTTGAACTCATTCAGCATAACTTCTGTGGTCAACTGATTTCTCAGACGTGAAGCACATTCCTTCAATTCGTCCTCGAAGTTTGCCAGTACCAGGCACCACAACCAACTGTTGTGACCCTCGAAAGCATACTTAGCACGCTCGGAGTCGTAGGTGTCGCGGGTAACGTCGTAGAGGTAAACCATGAAAGCGTCGTTACGGATAGACATAGCGGTATCACCGTCGTAGTAGGTAGCATACCATTTCAGTCCATCCCAAGTACGCCAAATGATATTCTTTGCTCTCTGGTCAACGCTTGCCCAATAGTCGGTGAAGAGGTAGTATGTCAGAAGGTGGTTCAAGTTGAAATAACTGTTGATTTCGGTCTTGAACTTGTTGGAAACCCACTTAGCCTTAGAGACATCGTTCCACCCCTGCTGTGTACCATAATCAGGATTTGAGCGCATAGCAGAAGGAACACAGTCGTAAATCCAACCCATCCAACGCTTGATAGCGTCTCTTGCACCTGCGACGGGCTTCACTGACCACTTGTTCTTTTCTGCATCCCACTGACCTTCGTCGATGTTAGCCCACTTAGCATCTTCAGGGAAGTTGAACTCAAAGCCATCATCCCATTCTGCTGCCAACTGATTAGCAAGTGCCGAACTGTTAGCCGATCCTGCGGGCTGGAACAATGTCATTGGTGAAGCATTGTTCAGGGCTTCCAATGCGATAGACATTGGGTTAAGAGTCTCGTCACCACTGAAGCCAGTGACTTTCTCCATACCAAAGATAGCACCAGACTTCGACTTCTCGTTATTCAGAACGAATTGACCGCAATAGGTCAAAGTACCATTCTCGGAAGTTCCTGCATATACGTCACAGGGTAAACCGTCGATAGCCTGTCTTACGCGGGCATCGTATGCCTGTGGCGGTGTGTCGAGGTTGAGTTGGTGCATAATGTTGTGGAAGAGGTGAGCACCACCAGTATTCATGACCAGTGAAGAGTCAACGAAGTCGGTCTTTGCACAGATAACGGATTGCTCGATACTGTTACCAGCACCACGAAGAGGATAACCTCCTGCACTTTCGGTAACATCTACGCCACCGATAGACAAAGAACGTGCGGCATCGCCCTGCTGGGTAGTGAGGTAGATACGTAAGTTCTTGTATGGGTACTTGACAGAAGACGTACCCTGAATACGCATACGGATATTGCGGGCTTCAAAGCCGTCACCAATGGGATTACCCTGCGCGTCAAGAGGCGGCTCCCAACGTACCAAGTCGGCTTTAAAGTTTTCTTTCTTGTCTTTGCAACGGAACATCTGGCTCAAACCAGTACCAGAACCTGCGGCTGCTCCATCGGCGGCGGTATCTGTGCTACGGATAATAGTCAGAATACCACGACCTTTGTTCAGAAGAGCATCGCGGTTAATGGCAATGTTACCGTCTGCATCCGTCGTATTGTTCAAGTCACCAACGGCATTACGCTGATGGGTAGTCTGAATCTGAGCGGCTGTTGGACGGTCGATGATCCAGTTTGCAAGTGCTTCATCTGCACTGAGCGGTGTACGATAGTAACGCAAAGAACGGATGCGAACGTCTGCCTTGTCTGAGTCGAGACTGATTCCTACAGGAGTGTTCTGACGCAAAGAAGTGACGTAGGTGTTGGCACGGCTCAATACACCATTGATGAAGAGCATGGCAATACCAAGACCGCCAGTAACGGGCTGTACCACGAATGCAAGGTGAATCCACTTGTCAATAGCGATATTCATTGCAATACCATGAGGACGTGTAACCTTCAGAGGTACTTTGTGAGCCTCGTCAACGATGTTACCTTCATAGTCGATGTAGTTGCCGTTTTCGTCAACATTATCCTCGGCAGTTGTGATTTCCTCAACACCACCAAAGTACAGTCCTGCTTCCTCAGTCGTAATCTTGATACCCATCGGATAGCCCTGACCGTCATTGTCACAGAGACAACTAATGACAGTAGCACCACGTTCCATGACCTGACTGATCATAACTTCCATTTCCAAAGTCATGCCTCGGTTCTGGATAGAGTAGTCACCATCGGTTTCGTCCTGTACGAATGGCTTGACATTGATAACGGACTTAGCACCATTGGTAAGTAAGAGTGTGTCAACACCGTCACTACCTCTGTTCCATCCGTTAGTACGCCAGTCAACACCTGTGAAAGATGTGATACCACCCCAATCGGCAGGATTTGACTCAGAATTAGAACGTCCAGTAGCAGTCAGTTTCGTTCTGTAACCAACGGCTTCGGTCTCGGTAACACCTGCGGCGGCAGCAACTACGACGGAGAATGTACGTACAGAAGTACCATTCGTAATCGTCATAGAGTGTGTACCTGCTGTGTCGAAACGCTGGCTTATGGTCTGCATCGTTCTGTCAGCACTCAAAGTCTGGGTCGTTACACCGTCAACGGCTACGACAATCGTAGATGTCAAACCGTCGTTATTCCATGCAGCGAGGTCGAATGTCAGTTCCTCGAACTGTGCGACTGCCAGTGCAAGAGCGGTAGAACCGTAAGCGTATGGCAGTGGCATTGCCGATAACTGAGAAACGTCTGTATTCAGGCGCAAACCGATATAAGGTGTTGTACTACCTGCTTTCAGAACGTCAACAAGCACGGCATTCGACAAAAGTCCAGCACTCTCGGCAATTAACTGCACGTTATGGCGACCTTCGCTTATATTCGCAACCGTTATATAGACATAGTTACGACCTGTACCACTGATGGTAGTCGTAGCATCCAGTACACCATCAACCCATACTCTCAGAGTTGTATCAGTAGGTACGGTGTAGGTGTAGGGAATAGCAATCTGACCTGCTGCATTGGTATAACCGTTCGTCAATGCCAACTGTGATGCAGGGTCAAAGGTAGTAGCCAAATCCATCGTAATGACCGTAACAGACTTAGAGCCTCGGCTGGTCTTCGTCTCTTCGTCAATCTGTGTAGAAGCAACAACACTGATGCTAACAGTACCAGGCTGATTGATAATCTCTGGACTGAGCGTAAGGGTGTTGGTAGTTCCAACGGCTACCTGTGCATGGGTCTCGGTATAGACGGTAGTTGAACCGATCTTAACTGTGACGGTAACAGTCTGTGCGGGATAGTTCACACGTTCTGTAGCACCCTCAAACTTTCTGAGACAGTCATAACCCCAACGCAAACTGATGTTATCACCAAGTTTGACGCGGGCAGGTGACAGCAATTCCGTTGTAATAACAGGCTGAATGATTTCACCGACATCTTGTGCGGCAGGAATCATCACCGTCAAATCATCCAAGAGATCACCCTGTGCATTGTAGAAGTTCAGAGCAACCATCGAACCGTCCTGACTGGTCTCGCCTAACTGAATAGAAGCAATCAAATTGCTGTTGATGGCATTGAGATTCTGCGCAACGGCTCCTGCTTGGGCGGCATTAGCGTTACTGGCATTGGTAACGTCGGTAGAAACAATGGGAATAGTGAGGTTCACTTTTCCATTGGCATCCTTAGAGACTTCGCTGTTGTTGACGATAACGCCACCAACCTTGCCTTCAATGTTTTGCTCCATCGTCGCAACCTTTGCCTTGATAACGCGCTCAACTTCGCCTCTCGTCTTACCCCATTCCTTTCCAGCATTCGCGCCAGATTGGTAGGTTCCACCCCAATCATCCTCAAAGTTTTGGATAGGGGTCGTGTCTGTAATTTTTTTTGCCATAAAGTTTTGTTTTTATGTTGGTTTGAAAAAAGTTTTTATTTACCAAGGTTCGCTTCTGTGCCAGCCCTCTGTCCTGAACCAAGCAGAGAGTTTAGCCCATGTGTCTTGTGCGAACATCATTAGTCTGCGTCTGAATGTACTCATACGTTTGCGGCCTCCCAACCCGCATAAATAGCAAGGTTATCAATGATTGAAATCTGATACAACCAACCAGACTGCAAATCAATGGGATCATCGTCAACCCATTGCAAGCCCTGTGGCAGTGTGAGAGTGGTAGGTTCGTTGTCCGGGCACTGGAACTGAATCATATACTCGTTGTCGTAACCAGAGATACCTTCTGCAAAAGTTATCGTCAGTTCTGCGACTGGCTCAACCCAGATATTCTTGACGTTTGGCTGAATCTCAACCTCAGTCAAAGTCTGAACAACGCGACGGGTACGGTTGAAATCGGCAATGGCAGTCTGAACATCTTGCAACATCTGACTCTTTGCCTGTTCACGCAAAAGTTCTGCGGCGGCACGTTCGTTCTCAGACTGGATGCGACGAAGTTCTGCCTGTTGCCTCAAACCTTCGGCTTCTGCAATGACTTCATCGTTGTGCAAGCGGGCTTGCTCTGTACGTTGACGCAAAAGTTCGTTCTCGATACGCACATTCTCATTCGATACACGATTATTCTCCTGAGACCGTCGGGTACTTTCATTCTGACTTCTGATAGTCTCAGACTCTTGTCTCGTATTCTCGTTCAAACGGCGGGTCGATTCCTTGCTCTTTCTGTCATTCTCGTTCTCAACACGCTCGTTCTCGGCACTGATTCTGAGGTCTTCTGCGGCTTGAACGTCGGCAACAAAGTCGGTGGTACGACTTTCACGCTGGCTTTCGTTAGTCTCGAAAGTTGATTGACGTGCTTCCTCTGCATCAGAGAAATCACTTTGACGTTCACGCTCATTACCCTCGAAAGTGGATTGTCTCTCACCTTCTGCAGTAGTGAAACTTTGGGAACGGCTCTGCTCATTCTCAGAAAATGTATTGCCACGCTGTGTCTCAGACTGCTCGAAAGTTTGCTGTCTTTCCGTCTGCTTCTGATTGAAAGTTTGCTGACGTGACTGCTCGTTAGTAGAGAAAGTTTGCTGACGCTGTTGCTCATTCTGAGTAAAAGTTTCACTGCGACTTTCCTGACCAGAATTGAAATCGGAAATACGTTTGCGTTCGTTAGCCTGTCTTTCCTCTTCCTTTTCCTGACGGGTACGTTCTGCTGACATACGTTGGTTTTCGTTTCCAACACGTTCTTGCTCATGCTCAACTCTTACACCTTCGTTCTCAACACGACCTTGCTCTGCCTGTTGGATGGTAGAAAGGTCTTGGAACAACTCTTCTGTACGTTGCAGAACATGAGTGGCACGGTCAACGCTTTCCACGATAAGATTGGTAGAGTTAAGCACAGTCTGAAACTCTCGCATCCATTGTTCCTCAGAACCTTCGTAACCGTAGTTGACGGCAATCTCATAAGCACTCAATCCATGAATGCCTACGTCCATATTCGTCGAATCCAAAGGCAGTTCATTGGCTGTCATGTCTGCTGGAATATCGCAACTATGAGCAACGAGTCTGAAAGCGAAACAGTAGTCACAAGCGGTCTGATGCTCCAAACCCTCGTTCTCGAACAATGTCAGACGGTACACACCTGTCTTAAACTGCTCTGAGGCAAGGAATGTGAAGACAACAACATTGCCCTCAGTACCGAAGTTTTCTACGCGACGGTCATTGCCCCATTGGTCACTGAGATAGAGACTGAGACGGCGACCATCAAGAGAAACTTCCTCACCGTTCGTAAGTATCGGCCACTTAATTTGAATTTCGTTGCCGATCCTGTAAGTTTTCATTTGTTCGTTTTTAGCCATAACTTTTCAAATTAAGAGTTTTCCCATCCGCTGTAAACAGCAAGGTTGTTCACGATGCTTACCTGATACGTCCAGTTCGGTTCAGGTTCAAGAGTGTCACCGTTCATCCACTTCACACCATTAGGCAGTGTCAATGCCGCTGCTGAATTGGCAGGGCTGGAGAATTGAAACATATACTCTGCAACCTGTCCTAACGGGCCATCTGCAAAGCCAATGGTAAGCGACGATACCGCACCCCAGATGTGGAGTTTGTTCGGCTCAATCGTTACCATCGTGTCAACGGTATGCTGGATAATCGGTATTCCCTGCACTTCTACGTTGGTCTTTACACCACCGATGTAGAAGTAGCCGTCATTACCAATGGTAATTTCGTGACCTGAATCCAGATACGCCTTGAGAGTTTCGGCAGTAATCTTTGAAGCACTTACCGTTCCATTCTGGTTTGCTTTGATCATCAAAATCTGGTCGCTGTTTTTGATGGCGGCGACCTGATCAAACAATTCTAATACTTCTGCTGCTGTAATTGCCATATCATTCCAAAATTATTAAGTAATCATTTGCGTCAATCTGCATACCGACAAACTGCATCTGAGGCAATGAGATAATGCCTTGGATTTCAATGCCAGTTTCTTTCTTGATACTGGCAATTACATTGTCAATGTCGGCAATAAGGAACTGAGTGAGAGGTTTGCCTTCAATGTAGGCAGGAGTGTTGCAGTAGTAGGCTTTGAAGTTTCCACCTGCGCCAACAAGTGGTTGCGGGAACTTCTTTCCTACCACCAAATCGTATTTCTTCTTTAACCTGTCAGATACCAATGCTACGGTAGCACCAGTATCTATCAGGAAGTTCGCGTCTTTACCATTAAGCTGCGCTGTGATGATAAGCCGCTTCTCAGAGAGTGATTTAATCTTCTTCATATTCGTCTGTTTATTGTGCTGTTAATACTGCATTAGTTCCACTTACTGTCACTTTGTACTTTGTTCCAGAAATCCAAACAAATAGTCCATCTTTTGAAACTTCAAAGCCATACATTCCACTTCCAGACATTGCCTTGACGTGCATATGCGTTACGCTATTGATTGTTTCTGCAACGGCAGACATAAAGTTTGCTCCATTCAGTCCATAGACAAAGCCATTGGCAAAGACGCGAGAGATATAAGAACCGCCAGCGTAAGACAACTTAATTGCGCTCCACTCTACATTACCCCAGTTTTGATTTGAGTAATAGAGACCTATCTTGTAATGGATAGCAAGGTAATAAGTTGTGTTGCTATTACCATACACCATTTTCGAGACATTGACATTCTTTGTCTCATAGACACCCCATGCACTTGTCTCTGCCAATACAGTTTGTACTTTGAAACTTCCATTAGAGTAATATCCTACCACAAGTTGCACTATGACATGGTTCTTGAACAAATAAGTATTTCCTTGCTGAACAGGTGATGGAACACCGCCAATAAGAATTGATGCAGGATCACCGTCATAGGCTGATGCGCTATAATGTGAAGCACCTTGTGCTCTCAGAGTTCCGTTGACTACTACAGTTATCTGACCATTAAAACTACCAAAAGCACCAAGTTCAACAAATCCCTCTTTGTAACCTGAGTGCCAGTTGCTCGAAGGTGAAGTCTCTGAGTGACTTCCAGAGAAACCATCAGTACCACCAAGGCTACCAGAAGAGTTTCCGAACAAATCATCTATAGTATTGACCCTATCGCCATCAAACTGAGCAACCTGTTTGTTGCTACTGTCAAAGATGCTTATTTTCTTCTCCAACGGAGTTATCTCTACTCGCTGACCGTTTTCCATTCCTACGATCTGCACACCATCCTCATTGACTGACCATGAAGTTTCTTCTTGTTGTGTGAGGCGCATAGTTCCATTTGAACCGTTAAGTTCAAACATAGGAATTTCAAGAGTGCCACCAGTTTCCTCGTTTCCGTTATTGTCGTAGGTAACAGCCTGAATTTCTTTTTGTGTTGCCTTTCTCCAATATTCGGTAGCGGTTGGAGCATAATATGTTGAAGCAGCAGGAATATAGTTTCCTGATACAGTCTGATTTTGGCTGTTAGTCCAGTCACCTTGATGCAGAATTACATAGTATTGGTTATTGTACTTAACCATGTCTCGGAGAGGAATGTTATCACTCTGGCTTGCGGCTGTTGAATAATAATACCATGTGTTATTCTGGTAAGTACCTCTGTATCTTATCTTGTAAAGGATTGAAGATGAACGTAACTTATCAGAACTTGCCATGAAGCCACCGATATTAGCATTCGTACCAAAGATAGTATTTGCTATCACGGTCTGTACTATACCTGCTGACTCCCAATTACTGTCACCACTGGATGATGTCGGTGCTGCTGTAACTGTAGTGCCTTTGTCTTTGACAAGGAATCCGTACATTATACCACCTATTTCGTACCTTACCATATCGCGGATATAGATATCGCCTTGTTTGGTATAGGAATAGGAAGAGCCAGAAACAAAGATGCCTCTGTCACGCGGATATACACCTGCCTCGCCTTGCTCACCCTGAACCTCCTTCAGGATAGGAATAGACATTGTTGCATAGGTCTTGTTATTCTTGACCAATTCAACCTCTAATCTGTCAACGTATGAATAAGGAGTAGCAACCGTCAGAACACCAGTGGTACTTGTATTGGTATATTCAATGGTGTTACCATTCATTTCATAGGCATTGATAGTCATACCCTCTGCAACGACATTACCATTAACGATGTCTGCAAGTCTGACAGCCTCATTCTCTCCAACTTTCTTCCAAGCCGTGATAGTTGGTCTGGCACTACCTTTGAAAGCATTGTTTTTGTCTTTGACAATGGTGTTGATGTCCGATGTCAGATAGTAGTTTTCTGCATCGTCACCATCCTCACCACTGCTTACAATAGAAACGCCCTCTTGATCGTGTACGATGTTTCTGTTAGGATTGTTACCATTCCTTCCATAGAGATAGAATCTGACTTCTGAAACGGTAGCACCAACAGAAATAGCCGTGTTCGCATATAGTGTTTCGTTTTCATCACTTGTTCCGTTGGTATAGAACTTCTTATAATACATGATAATGCCGTGTGTGGCAAAATCAGCATAGGCAACGGTATAGTGCTTATCGTCACTGGAATCACAGATAACAGAACACGTAAGGGTACTAATGTTAAGACTATTCGTATTCTTATCAAGAACTATCTCAGAAGCCGATGGCAACAACGAATAGACGTTAGTGTCAGTTGACTTATTGATAGTATGTACCAGAGTACGCTCGTAAGTGACACCTGAATAGATGGCACTGGCTGTCACGCTGATATCGGTAACGAGAGGAACATCTGCACCCATGGCCGTTATCGTTATCCTCGCAACTTTGTACGAGTATTGATTTACCGTTCCCTGGTTCTTGACAATAGTCTCAATGGTCTTCGTATAGTAGATGCTTGACGCACCAAGTGTAGCGGGTGCTGCGCCATTGACAAGGGTAACGCCAGACGTAGATGTTGACAGACTGACATTATTCGCATTTTCTATGTTAAGAAACTCGTCATTATGCCACATCGTGAAGTCAAAGACGATAGGGAGTCCAATGTAAGCCTGTGTCTGAGTATTCCATGACACGCCGCTAAACTCGTTGCTGATGTCAGCACCGATAAAGGGCTGTGAGTCATGTTTTATCGTGATAGGCAGTCTCTTCGTGATAGCCTTACGACCTTCACAATCAATGACAAGATCAACACTACACTCTGACATTTCACGCATAGCGTCATAATCAAAGTTAGTATCATCCTGAGTTCCTGCTACACCGTCTTTGATATTATTGATACCTGTTATGAAGATGGTGGAGTTTTCTACTACACATGAGCAACCTCTTGGCTGTGCATAGATTTTGAAAGTACCATCACCTGCATCTGCACCACTTGCAGCTTCAGTAAGCAAGTCCTGACCCAATCTAACCGTAATAGCGGAATGAATGCGGTAGTTCTTGTATTCATTGTTTGCGCCACTGAGAGTATAGAGACCACCAATGACATTACCTGCATCGTCAACCGTGATAACATCTACGTAAGATGTGAGGTCAACGCTGTATTGGGCGGCATGATATTGGTTGAATATCATAATGTCACCGAAAGCCTGCCAGACACCGTTTATTTTTCTACGGATAGCATAAAACTCGTATTTGTGATCCTCGTCAATACCTACGGCATCGTCAGTCCAACGCGCCGTCTGGTTCTCGTCGGTATAAGGCAGATAATCGTCTCTCTGTCTCTCGTTGGGATCATCGTAGAGCGTAGGATATGGTGTGAGGAAATTCTGTCTGAAGAAGACATACTCAACACTCTCACCGTCAACACCTGCTGCAATGATAGGAACATTCTGAGAATCGTGAACAACGCTCGTATCTGCACCGCCATTTCTGACACCGTACAGATAGAACTTTACTTCCTGTAAGTTTGTTGCAACGGGTATTCCGTCCAAACTTGCGTCGTAATAAGTTGGCTCACCTGCTGTACCGTCTTTGTAGAAAAGTTGGTAGTATATGACAATGCCATGAACTGCGTAAGTTGCAGGGTCAACTTCATAGTGCTTGTTATCGGAAGAGTCACAGAATACGGAACATGACAGGAAATCAACGCTCAATCCGTTTCCAGATGGAGAGTTTGGATTGTAAACGATGTCTGTCACAGACGGAGCAAGAGAATACACGTTTACGTCGGTATTCTTGTTGATGGTATGAGTAATGGTTCGCTCATACGGAACACCTGCATATTCGGTCGTAGCCGTGATATTCAGAACTGATACAAGAGCAAGGTTAGACGGCAACGACACAATATTGATACTGATGTAATCACCAGAACTATCTCTTGTCAGAGCCGTTTCAATACTCATTCCGTCAACGGTAATCGTCTTCGATGTCTCAGCAAGTGTTGCACCTGTTACGCCATTGATGGCAACAGAATTGGCTTTCAGTTGTTCGTTGTTGTGCCAGAGTTTGACATTAATCGGAATAGGCAAACCAATATACTGCTGAATCTTTGTGTTCCAAGAAACAGCAGAGAATTGGTTGTTGATAGTGGCATCAACGTATGGTGTCGCACTATGAAGGATTCGGATGGGGAATCTCTTCTGGATAGAGCCATTACCCTCGCAGTCGATAACGAGGTCAACATAACAACTATCCATTTCGCGCATAGCGTCGTAATCGAAATTGACATCATCTTCTGAACCTGCAACGCCATCCTTGATATTGTCAATGCTCGTTATATATATCGTAGAGTTCTCAATGACACAGGTACAGCCCCTTGGTTGTGCATATATCTTATATGTGCCTTCTGCGGCATCGTCTGTATCTGCGGCAATACGCAAAAGTTGGTGGTTCTTGCGGACAGTGATAGCGGAATTGATGCGGTAACTTCTGTAACCGCCACTAACGCTATAAATACCACCGATGCAGTTTCCAACATCATCAACTGTCACAACGTCAACGTGGTCGGAAAACTCTACCTCGTAAGTCTTTAACCTGTCTTCGAGGTCTGCCAAAGTCTCAGGGTCAATCTGAACAACGGCATTACCGAAATAAACATTGTCCTGAACATAGAGACCATAGCCCTGCAATTCTGCTTCCTTGCCATTCTTCAACTGGACGGTCATGTTACCTAAATAACCCTTCCTGTAAACGACATTAGCAGACTTAATCTTCCATGTGTTCACACCGTCCAAAACCATTTCGTAGTAGTGTCCGATACTTGTAGAGTATGAACTACTGCGACGGTCTGAGTCTGTGAATGAGCCGTATTGTGCGAAACGCATAAACTCGCATGGATGCGGAGTCTTTGAGTTACGCAATTCATAGATGAACTTGCATTCACCTTTCTCGTTCGTTATGATCTGTCTTACCCAGAAATATGAGGTGAAGAAACCTTCTTTTGCAGAGAAACCGAAACTCTTGTCAACATCGGGAACTTCTGTCTCTTCTTCGACCTCTTCGTCATAAAGTTCAGAATCATCTTCGAGTGTCTTTGTCTCGTATTGGTGGGCGATGTCGTTGTAGATACCACGACAGATGTCACCAACTTTGATGCTGGCATAGTCATTCTCTTCGAGTTTCAAAGTGATAGTACCAGTTGTCTCGTCGATAATCTCAACCTCCTTAATAGTTCCAAAGCCATTAGTACACCAGTCCTCACCCTCAGTTACGTTAATGCGGTTAAACCTAAACTCTGGTGTAGAGATAAAGTTACGGCTGTAGATACTTTCAAACTCTGCGTTTCCTTCTTCGTCAATCAAAGCACCACTGCCAAGGAATCGTGACTGATAGTTTCCTATCTTGATACCTTTCTGTGCTTTCAAAGTTTCTTTGAGTGTAACAACGTCATTGAAAGTTATCTTGCCCTCTGCGACATCATCATGTTTCTTCGACAGGAAGAGTTTGTCACCCTCGCTTTCCAATATGCTCAATATGGCTGCTCCAACGGCTGTACTTGAACCGCTGACATTGCCACCATTGAATATACTGCCATTGTAGATGCGGTCAACATTCGTCGTAAGTTTCTGAATTGTTGACTGCTGAACATCGTCGTTAAGAGTGAGTTCGACTTTCGGTGTCAAACCCTCGCCCATAGAGATAGTTACTTTCTCAATCGTAATATCTGCTAATGGTGCTGGCTCATTCTCAGACGATGGAACACCTCTGAACGTGAACTTTAGACCTGCATACAAACGCCAGAAAATACTCTTGTTAGGAGTATTGGCTTTTGTCATCACATCGAGGTTTCTCTGCAAATAGAGATCGTCGATATAAGGCTGATATGTAAACTTCGTCTCACAATTATCTGCGAGGTAGTCAGTGGCGGCACGTAACAGGCGTATCTCTGCCATCTTCACATAGGCATCTGGCATACTGATACCAAGCAACACAAAGTTGTCGCCTGCTTGTATTGGGTCTGTCTGACTCGGATAATAAGTGTGCAAACTATCATCGGTGGCACGTTTCAGTGTCAGCATATAGCCTTGCTTGTTACCGTATGTAACTTTCTGCACATCACTAAGAATCTCAAACTCTCTACCGACACAGTGACCGCTCTTCATTGCCATCACAGGAGTATCGTCAGTCCAACACGCCTGAAAGTCAAATCCCATGTCCTGAACAAAGACATGGAAACGGTCAATAAGGTTGCCTGAATCGTCTATAGGAAACCACGTATATTCTGGCTCGGCTGTAACATCGTGGCTGAGACGGCTGTTTCCTACCTGATAGTTGAAAGAGAAACTATCCGTGAAGCCACTCGGAACAGTCACATTCCTAATGATTGGAGTGAAAGTTACGGTAATGTCAGACAAATTCGCAACAAGAATCTGAGAAACTTTCGGAGTCTGCTCTTTGACATCTGGAAGTTCTGGCAGTTCCATTTCCTTGACTCCATCACTGCGATTGAGGCTAACGAAATCAGAGGTATATGAGGCTATTGTCGTTGTTACTCCAGTCTCTACGTTTTTGGCTTTGACCTGTATCTTATAGCCTACATCGCAACTGCAACCGTCTCTGTAACAAGAGAGGCTGAATCCGTATATAACTGCACCAATGGTCGGAGCCATGGCAAATTTGCCTGGCGCAACACCCTGAATAGTAAAAAGCGTTTTTTCCTTTCCCTCATAGCCATAGCCTCGGTAGGTAAAATCACCATTTCTGGTAGGGCTATATGTGTGATAGGTTGCACCGATACTTGCATTACGTGGCACACCTGTACTGGAGATACCACTCTCAGGCAATATACCATCACCTTTGTTGGCATCATCTACCAAAAAGCCTTCGCTGCTGTAACCGATAGCAAGCAACTTGTCAATACGCTCGGAGTCGGAATAGTTAGGGAATGAACCAGAGCCAGAACGTCCGTCTTGGTCTTCAACTAATGCGCCTCGGAGTTCGCCATAAGTGGCTTCTTCGATAGTCGGGTATATTTCGGGTAGGTTACTGTCTGAACCATCCCATCTTGCACTGTGCTCTCTGATTCCTTCAGGACATGACAAGGCATCATCACCCTTGTCAATATATGAGTCGTTGGTGTTGCCTTTGACGTGTCTGAGATAGGGTAGATTGGTAACAGGATTGATACCATACTGCGCGTCTCTCAGAGCGTTATGGCTATTCTTTGTGCTAAGTTCGGCAAAAGTATCTGGCAGTTGCAGATTCGTCGGAAACAACGACTGAGACAGATGGTAGATTCGGTTATAGTACCGATACGGCATATTCTTCGTAGAACCGAAAGCCCTCAGTCTGGTCACAATCTTCTGCTGGGGATTGGCAATGCGCTTGATCTGGAAAAGAGCCTTATTCTGACTCTCATGTGTGGGATAGCCCTTGCCATAGCCGAAAGCAAAAGTCTCGTTATCGTTATCACTCGTAAGGTTTTTGAGGTTGTAACCGATATAGATGTTACGACCACGTATGCAGTAGTCGAGG
>Ga0310696_10003485_pt1 | contig 19635 bp, 18 predicted proteins | sample AusTroGonzalo_MG_4_FD_203885 | JGI IMG/M metagenome (GOLD analysis project Ga0310696, IMG submission 203885) | Bovine rumen microbial communities from tropical cattle in Woodstock, Queensland, Australia - Gonzalo_02 (v2) (version 2) | ecosystem: Host-associated > Mammals > Digestive system >... | reverse complement strand
CACAATACATGGCAGCTGACAAAATATGCTCTTCATGCGGTAAGAGGCTCATCGGCCACGGCAACACTTTCTTCAAGTGCCCCAAATGCGGGGAGTACGAGATCGGAAGGTGCGACCAGTGCCGTGATCAGAGTGTACCCTACGAGTGCAAGAAATGCGGATTTATCGGACCATGAGGTGTTGAAATGGGACAGATTGTTGCAGGATATGACCTCATGCCCGAGGGAACAGACGTGGATCTTCAGGCTATCATCGATAAGCTCCCCACACTTGTTCCGGCAGGTGTACAGATCACAGAGACCAGCATCAACCCTGTTGCATTCGGTCTCATGAAGATCACAGCCGGTTTCGTCGTCGACGACACCGACTCAGAGATCGGAAGCAAGCTCGAAGACGCACTCCGTGCAATCCCCGGAATCGCGGAAATCGAGTGCGTTGCATCCACTGTACTCTGAGAAAACATCTCACGGAGGGTAGAACCCTCTGTTTTTTCTTTTTCAACATGACTCTATACAAGTTCCCTTCGGGAAAGATAGTCTCCGACGAGGATTACAAGAAGACATTTGTCGAAGAGTACCCTGCCGACAGACCGGAGGCGGATCCTAACTATGTACCGCCTTCCAAAGACGGTGACAAACAGGTCGTTTTCGACGAAGATAGCGACGAAGATGATGAGTGAGTCAACTTCCCGTGGACAAAATTTCAGCGGTTAAGTTCCTACCTTTAGACCTCCATAAATACCCTGACCGCATATGCCCGATTATGGGATGCGTATGCAAATATTGCGGAACAATGAATGATGAGTTGAACCCATTCTCGAGATGCATGATCTGCGGTCAGCCTCTCGAAATGAGATTTGAGCCAGCATTCTGATTCAGTATTGCCAGTCAGACCAAGACAGGGGGTGTGTGCCCCCTGCACCTACACCTAAACACACCATCCGACAAACCCTAATTCCAGATATCTTCCCACACAGAAGAGAACTATCAGTAACATGAATTTCACATTCGTGTTACTCATTTTTATATCTGGATAACTAATCCAACGATTTGGTAACAACCGCTCCCTAAAGCGTAACAATCCACTGCCGATGAAGGGTTTTTTCTAGATGCTAATCTTTGTCTCCATTGCCACGATGATGATCGTTTTCGAGCTGATAATGATGATAGACGGGCGAGCTGAGTGGCCTTTTGAAAAATAACGACAAATGTCGTACTTTCAGTAAATATCCGTATATATAGCGATACAATAGGTCAGAATCATGCCCGTACTGCAGATAGCGCTAGATCTCATGCAACTGAAAAGAGCCGTCGTCATAGCCCATGAGGCCGTAGACGGCGGAGCCGACTGGGTCGAAGTAGGTACTCCTCTGATCAAAAGCGAGGGTGCCGAGGCCGTCCGTACACTCCGCAGGGAATTCCCTGGGAAAAAGATCATAGCGGACACCAAGACCATGGATGTCGGAGGGATCGAAGTCGAGATCATGGCGAAAGCAGGTGCGAACATCATCACTGTTCTCGGACTCTCAGAAGATTCCACCATCGAGGAAGCGGTCATGGCAGGAAGGAAGTACGGTGCTGAGGTCATGGTCGATATGATCAACGTCCCGGACAAACTGCAGCGCTCCATAGAAGTGGAAAAACTAGGCGTAGCATACATCTGTTTGCACATGGGCATAGACACGCAGATGAAGGGAGAAGAACCTCCAATAGACATCCTCAAGAAGATTGTAGACGCAGTATCGATCCCTGTTGCCGTTGCCGGAGGCATAACCGCGGAGAATGCGGGACAGTACGTCGAGGCAGGTGCCACGGACATCATAGTTGGCGGCGCTATAATCAAGACGGAAAACATCAAACAGGCAGCCGAGAACGTCAAGAAAGCAATGGCAGGTGCCAAGATAGATGCAGGAATCTCCAAAAAATACACGGAAGACCAGCTCTTCGAGGCTTTCTCAAAGGTCTCCACTTGCAACATTTCCGATGCATACCACAAGCAGGGTGTAATGATAGGGATAGTTCCGCAATCGTTACAGCACAAGCAGAGGATGGTCGGACGCGCTCTTACTGTCCAGACAACTAACGGTGACTGGGCAAAGCCCGTTGAATCCATAGATCACGTGAAGAAAGGGGATGTCATCGTAGTCGATGTCGGCGGAGCCCCCGTTGCGGTATGGGGAGAATTGGCGACATGCTCTGCGATGGTCATGGGCGCGGCCGGAATAGTCATAGACGGTGCCATAAGGGATATCGATGACATCAGGGATCTGAAGTTCCCGGCATTCTCAAGGAGCGTAGCTCCCTGCGCCGGAGAACCCAAGGGATACGGCGGAATAGGGATCGAAATCACGGTCGGAGGTCAGAAGGTCAGGACCGGTGACTGGATCATCGGCGACGAGAGCGGAATCGTTGTCGTGCCGAAAGAAGTGGCAGTCGAAGTAGCCAACCGTTCTCTTGACGTCCATGAAAGGGAGAACCGTACGAGAGAGGAGATCAAAAGGGGATCCACTCTATCGAAGGTAAATGAATTATCCAAATGGGAACCGGTTCAGTAAGAGTGACGCACTCCGTTGAGTTCCGTATCCAGCATCTTGAGTCTCTCGACGCGGTCCTCGGTCGTAGGATGCGTCCTGAACAGATTAGCGAATATGGATACGTTCTTCAGACCGAAGGGATTGGTTATCCACATGCTGGCATTGGAAACGTTACTGTAATCGTTTGCTCTTGATGTGCATCCGGTCTCCAACCTAATCAATGCACTGGCGAGTGCCATAGGCTTCCTTGTGAGCCTTGCTCCCGATTCATCGGCCAAGAACTCCCTGTTCCTTGATATGCCCAGCTGCACGAGCATAGCTGCGAAAGGCAAAGTGATCTCGGCTATGATGGCAATCACCAATCCAGTAGGATTCTCCCTGTCGTTGAATATAGCGGACCACACTGCCATCCTGGCCACGAAGGTAATCATCGAGGCCATCGCAGATGCCGCAGACATGACCAATATATCCCTATTCTTAACATGGGAAAGCTCATGTGCCAGCACTCCTTCGAGCTCCTCATCAGAGAGCATGTTTAAGAGGGGTCTTGTAGCAACGACCGCAGCATTCTTGGGACTGCGTCCTGTAGCGAATGCATTGGGCATGTTAACCTCAGAGATGCCCACCTCGGGCATCGGAAGTCCTGCCTTCTGGGACAGCATGTAGACTGTGTCGTACAGCCTAGGATCCTCATCACGAGTGATTATGTGGACATTGTTCGCCTTCAGTGCCATCTGTTTTGAGAAGAAGAACGAAACAAACGTGATGAGTAAGGATATGCCCAGCATTATGTAGAATCCAGTCCAGGCGTGCCCGAACACGTAACCTATGACGGATCCCAATGCGACCAATATACCGGTCATCGCAACGAACATCAGAGCGGTCCTACCGCGCCACTGCCACATTTCTATCAAAACGGACTTGTTTGTACTCGTATAAAAATATTACTATTAATGATTCAACATTTTTCAAGAGCAAAACAATAAGCAGAGGGTCTCCCCTCCTAGAGTGTTTATTCTTTCGGATCTTCAGAACCACCCATCTCTTCGACAGTACCACATTGAAGATCGGGATCGAGATCTATGCTCTCATCAGCGTGGAATATCACATACGGACGGCCATCAACCGGGATGATGTCAGCCTTGACGTTGTAAACATCCTTGATGGTCTTCTCCGTCAGGACCTCCTGCGAGGTTCCATCTGCATAGACCGTTCCTTTGCGGAACATGATAATACGATCCGAGAATCTAGAGGCTATATTCAGATCATGGCATATTATCAGGACGGTTATCCCTCTCTGGTGTGCGATATCACGTAACAACCTCATGGTGTAGATCTGATGATAAATGTCTAGATTCGACGTCGGCTCATCGAGCATCAAGAGTTCCGGTTCTTGTGCTAGACCACGGGCAATCATCACCCTCTGATGCTGTCCAGCTGATAATTCGTTGAACATCCTCAGTGCATAATTGCCCATGTTCATCTTCTCAAGACAATCCGCGGCTATCTCCAGATCTTCCTGTGTTACAGTATAACCGGAATGAGGATACCTTCCCATGAGGACCGTATCCATGACAGTCATCGCGAAAGTCTCTCCAGATGCCTGAGGGACGTACGCGACCTTCTTCGCGATATCCTTGAAGCTAAGTTCCAGAACATCTGTTCCATCCAGCAGGACACGTCCTGAAGTGGGTTCCAGGATCTTGTTAATCGTGTACATGAAAGTGGATTTACCAACACCATTGGGACCTAGAATGCTTATCAGTCCCGGTTCGTTGATGTCTAAATTAATGTTCTCCCAGACAAGGGTGTCCCCATAAGAGACGCCCAGGTTTTCTGCTTCTATGTGGACAGCCAAGTTCACCAGACCTCCTTCTTTTGTCTGAGAATCAGAATCATGAATATCGGACCTCCGATGATCGATGTTATGATTCCTATAGGCATCGTTTCAGCGACTACCTGAACGACACAATCTGCTAGAAGCATCAATCCTGCTCCCATGAGTCCAGACGCAGGTATCAGGATTTTATTGTCCGATCCTACAAAGATACGAGCGATGTGTGGTGCTACAAGACCTATGAATCCAATTATCCCTGTAAATGATACTATTCCTGCTGCGACAAGTGATATTGTCACAAGGACTATGATGCGTGCTTTGTTAACATTGATTCCAATACTCTTAGAATAGGCGTCTCCTGAGTTCATTGTATTGAGAACTCTCGCCATGAGAACAAGAAGTGTGCCACCCACAAGAGTTACCGCAAATATGAATGGTACACTGTCCCAACTAGCTGAGTTTAACGAGCCTACTGTCCAGTTATACACTGTAGATGCTGCATTAGGATCTGCTACTATCATCAAATAGGATTGGACAGCATTGAATATGTACATCAAAGAGATACCAGAAAGAATGATCATGGCTGGCGAAGGTTTACGGTATGTAGATAACAGGATAATGAATGCTGCGGGAATGAGTGCGAAAACAAATGCGTTGATGACAGTACCGAACTCTCCTCCCACGATACATATGCCCATCGTTATCGCCAAAGTAGCTCCAAGAGCGGCTCCAGACGATATTCCTGTAGTGTACGGGTCTGCAAGCGGGTTCTTCATCATACTTTGCATGGCAGCACCAGCCATAGCCAGTCCCATACCTGCCAGCAGAGCCGTAATTACACGTGGTAGTCTTAAATCCCATACAATAAACATTTCGATGGGCATATCTGTGTTCCAATCAAGGATCCTATCAATTATCGCTTGGTAGACCTCTAGGAACCCAATGGAATATGGGCCCAAACCAACATCTATCCCGAATGCTACTATACACAGCAACGCGACAACGAGGAGCATCAGACCTTTGGCATACTTGTATGCGCGATATTGGCTGATAATCTCTGCTGTTTGGTCCTCGCTAGCTCCAAGATGATGCTTTCTAGCTGTATCAGAGAGGCGTAACTTCTGACTTATGTTTTTCAAACCACTCCTGTACTTTATCTTGACCATTGAATCACCCCTCTTTATCAAATATCTTAGGGAAGCAAACAGCATTCCTTGATCTTGTCGAACGTCCATTGATATTCGCCTTCTCCGTAGATTCCCATCCACTCCAGGCTCTCATTCACAATTTTCTCAATATCATAATCCCATCCGTAAAGAACATTGGCCAACATCGCGTAATAAGTCAGATCGTGAGGTCCTGTTGCATATTGCCAACCGATTATCTGCAACGGTGTACCACCGCAGCTCTTGTCTAAGAATGCTTGAACCGTTTCCATATAATCTTGTGCTGACGTTTTTCCTGGATTTATTGGAGAAACGTTGTAAGGTCCAGGTATAGTCCCTATGAGATAGTCCAAACCTCCGGCCTCCTTGCACATTGCTATGAAACTTTCTTTGCTGAGAGGAACTTCCCAAGCCCCATATGATGCTCCGCTTGGACTGTGTCTGGTGATGTAATCGCCTCCAACATCGATTACTCCCATCTTCTTTAGTCCCTGCCATTCTCCTGAGGTGGTGTAATTCATCTGGAAGGTGCTTAATGTAGAGATGTCTGTATCTCCTAGAACTGATATTGCGACCTTCTTCCTCTGATCCTCAGTGAGCTTGGAGACCCTATCCATGATGTCATCATAATAGCCATCATGCCATTCTACCCATCCAATAGCCCTTTCGTATTTATGAAGAAGATAACCGAGTGTGAGCATCCCATTATCGATGCCTCCCCTCTCCCATGAAGGGATACGAATTATCTGAACACGGGATTGTCCTTGAAGGATCTCCTCCATGAATCCAGTGTTCTGAGCGTCCTTGGCATTCATTACAGCGGTAAGATATCCGTCACCGTACTCTGATGCAATCTGCAAATATCTTTCCACATTAGGAGACTTATGCGAACCTACACTTCCAACTTTGCTGTAATCTATGACAGACGCAAATTCTTTCCAATATCCTCCTTGAGGGCGTGCTCCTTTAACATCACTGCTGGCACACCTATCGTCGACTGCAACAATGGTTTCAGGTGCGAGGATACACAACATTTCCAAAGTTTGCGTGAGAATGTTAGATGTGTGAACAGGACGGCTCATGTCATAGCCTGCTATCTCAAAACCACAGTTGAAATAGTATGCAATCCCAGTGTAATTATTGTAATCCATCAGCTCTCTGGTACGTTCTATATCAGCTTCATCAATTAATCCATCATAATTGGCGTCTGCCATAAAATCTTCAACATAGTCATACCCATTAACTATCAAAGATTCAATAACCGTGATATCGTTATCATCGATTAAATCATTTTTATCGGCATTACCGAGAATCAAAAGACGTGCTGGGTACAGGATATCTCCATCGGAATATCTTTCAGACCAGACACTTGCGAACATAGCTTTGTTCTTGGAACCTTCATCATCAGCAGTATCTTCCCCATCATACAAGGAAACAGCTACAACTGATACGGCGATAACGACAGAAATAGTCAAAACGAGAACTGAAGTCTTTATTCCCATACTAGCACTTGGAATATTAGTCCAATTAAATCTTGTAAATATAAAACATTAAAGTTTGGTGTTACGAAATTTAAAATCGTGTTACTAAAAATGGTACCAAATGACTCTTGGTATCACAATATGTACGAATCCCCCACGTAGAAGTCATGAACACCTTCAAGCCCAAGGTTCACTCTAAGGTTCACCATCCCATCCTTTCCTACGCAATGGTTGATGTACAGGTCAGGAATAGGTTCAAGCATGTCAGCGTATGCCTTGGCTACAGGTTTCTTCTTTTTCTCCAAGAAAACCGGGCCTATGAATGCTGTGACCTTCCTTCCCAGATGCTCCTGTACGTCCGAAATAACTTTATCAGGATAACACGAACAACGACCGCTGACCAAAGCTACTCTGGAACCATTCTGAACTACCAGGAAAGTCTCTCCATATCCCTTTTCATCGTAATAGAAGGGCGTGATATGGACACCTGGCACAAGTTCTATCCATGTACCGATCTCATGGAACACAGCCCTCTCAGAATTCTCTTCAGTAAGGGACACGGACCTAGAAAGGAACGATTTCTTCCCGTACAGACCCTCTGGACAGAATACGTCCACAGGTTTCGTCCTGTTCTTCAGAAGACCGTTGAGAGCACCTGATGCATTCGGATTGCTCTGAGAGACCACAACAATATCGATGGAATCCGGGTCTATCTCCAAGAAGGACATGTTGTGAGCGAGATATCTGTCACGGAGACCGGTGTTGAACAGTATCCTCTTACCATCCTTTTCAATGAGCATGGCAGTACCTTTGGCACCGATTAGGCTGGTCCCGGGCTGTGAGCCTTCGTCGTAAACACAGGTGATCTTCGATGACATGTTGTCCCTCAACGATGGTATAGCGAATCGGGTATATCCTTGCAAATCCTATAAATTGATTCCAAAGGCACCTGGCCGTTGGCGACCCAAGCGTTCACCCTTTTCGGAACTGTGGTTACAGCCATAATGGCTGTCGGTTTCTCTGGATCGTCGATGTAATCCGTCTCGATCATGAACCTGTCGGTTCCTTTGGCCAATGCCTCCTTGGTATTGGATTTCGAAGCAGGAATCGAAGGCATAACACCATGTGTCTCTTCGGGAGTGACCCATGGCGGAGACGAGTGCTTAACAACCAATCCTCTGTCCAATCCTGCCTTGTCCGCGAGCTCCGCCAAGGACCTGTCTGTATCGTCCTCATTCTCACAATGGATGATTACTGGCACATCGTTATCCTTTGCCAATTCCATGCCTCTGAGAAGGACCCTGTTTGAAGCATCCCATATGTCCTTGTCCACAGGGAAATGGGGCCTGCCGATCTCTCCTATCGCACATGCACGACCCTCAGCAACATCCTTCGCCGCCAATTCCATTCCTTCTATCATGATAGCCTCGGCCTTCTCCAATCCATAAACCTCTGCCAATGACATCAGCAGAATCGGATAAGGACCCACTGCAATATTGATCTCCAGATCGGTCTGATCCTTAGCCTTGTCCGCCAGGGAATAAGTCACTTCGTAGGACCTGGTAAAATCTTGACCGCATGTAATTGGCACTTCCTTGTGGGGAAGCGTCACCAGGGTCAGTCCGGTACCTCCTGCGGCCTGATACTCCTTCAGAGCATCCACGTTCCTTCCGGAAGGGCTCATGTGGAGATGGTTGTCGTAGATAGGTACCTTCTCGCTCATGGTACGACGAATAGCATAACATATTAAAGGTAAAACGGTCAATCATTCAGTATTATGGACTCAAATCAACGCTTCCTGCTGAAAGCGTTCAGGAAATACTACAAGGTGAACACCCCCATCCTACCGGACAGGTTCACCCGCAGGGAGTTCGGATTCATGTTCTTCGATAAGACTTACGTACAAAGGCACATGGGATTCACAAGTCCACAGGAACTACATAAGTTCATGATGGGCCAAGTGCCTTCACACAGCTATTACTCCACCTCATATTACAGAAAGCCGGACGCTCCTACTATGGACGAGAAGGGATGGATGGGTGCAGAGCTGATCTTCGACCTCGATGCAGACCACCTAGAAGGCGCAGAGAACATGACCTACTCGGAGATGCTGATCGAGATCCGCAGCCAGATGATGAACCTTGTCGACAGATATCTGATGGACAACCTAGGATTCCAAGAGGACCAGATACACATAACTTTCTCTGGAGGAAGGGGATACCACGCACATGTCAGAACACCGGATATCATGAGCCTGGGCTCACCAGAAAGGAGGGAACTGGTTGATTTCATCACCGGTTCAGGACTCAACATCGACTGGTTGTTCCCGTTCAACAGGGTGGCCACATCGCAGGTGACCACAGGCAACGGTGTGCGCACAAATATAGCCAAGGACAGACTGATCCCACCAGAAGATTCTGGAGGCTGGAAGCTGATGATGAGACATTCCCTCATGGATGTTGTTACCGATCTATGCGATGGGGACATAAAACAGTTCAAAAAGGAGTATCCTAGCATCAAGGGAAGCCAATCGCCTACACTTCTGAAGGCCCAAGAAGAACTCAGGAAGACAAGGGGTGTGTTATTCGAGAAAAACAGTATGGCCATTCTGTCCCAATCCACTCAGAACATCCTCATCAAGATCATGAAGGAGGATATGGCACCCCGGCTGTCCGGAGAAGTAGATGAGCCAGTCACTGCAGATATCAAGAGGCTGATCCGTCTCCCGGGATCCGTGCACGGTAAGAGCGGTCTGAGGGTGACGCCCATCACTAGAGCGCAACTAACCGATTTCGATCCCCTTCAGATGGCTGTCCCGGACGAATATTCGGATGATGAAGTCAAGATAACGATGCGCAAGGATGCCAAACTGGACATGAAAGGGCAGCATTTCGACTTATCTGGGGAGACAACCGTCCCAGAATACGCTGCGATATTCCTCATTGGAAGGAAGATGGCATCCTACGGATTCGCATCGGAAGAAGCCAACAAAGAGAAGCTCTTCTGAATGAAAATCAAATGAGCCAGATTGTCAAATTTACGTCCATTTCATTCAACTTTTGAGTACAAAAAACATCCGCTGACTCCAGGATTTTACGCGATACCTTTATTAATAAGACCTTTATCACGTGCAAGTAGGTAATTAAAATGAAAGCATTCCTCGTATCAGGAACCTATGCTGACCCCAGGCAGAAGCAGCAGCCTTTCGCAATCGAGATGGCAGCTGACGATGAGGCGGCAGTCAAAGAGAAGGCACTCTCAACAATCGGAAGCAAGCACAAGCTCAAGAGATGGCAGATCAACATCGCTGACGTCAAAGAGCTCTCCGCCGACGAAGTCACCAACCACGTTGTCAAATACCAGATCGGTGAGTGAACGTGAACGACGACGAACTCCGTCAGATGCTAGCTCTGATGGAATCCTACAAGAACAGGACCGAGGCCCTGAGCCATCAAGTCACTGTACTTCGCAGCACCCTCGACGAGGTCAACATGGCCAACCAGTCGATCAAGGCACTGATCGGTGCAAAAGAGGGTGACGAGATCATGATCCCTATCGGAGCTTCGTCTTTCATGAACGTAAAGGTCACCTCCAACAAGAACATCGTCGTCGGAGTCGGATCCGGGATTTCCGTTGAGAAGACACCAGAAGACGCAAGTGCATACATGGAGATGAACGCCGCTGAGATCAACGAAGCGCTGAAGAAGACAGTCAGCGCCCTCCAGGAAGTCCAGCAGGCCCTTTCGACAGTGTCTGAAGCCGTTCAGATCGAGTATCAGAACAGGCAGCAAACCCCAATGCAGTGAAGTGGTGCGGGATGTTCGATTCTCTCAAATCCAAACTGAAGAACATTTTCAGCAAGGCCGACAAAAAGCTCGATGAGGAGCAGATATTCGGCAAAGAGGAAGAACAGCCCCAGCCCACCACTCCAGTCAAACCAATTCAGGATTCTAACATACCTGCATCGGAACCCGTGGTCGAGACCAAACCGGAACCGGTGAAGGAGGAGCCCAAACTATCCAGAAAGGAGATGCTGAAGCTCCAGAAACAGCAGAAGACCGCTAGCAAAGGCGGCCGCGAGTCGCAGACCATGGTGTCTGAGAGCGGCGGTAAGAAGATCAAAGACGATGCGCTCGATGAGATACTGGACGAGCTCTACTTCACACTCTTGGAAGCAGATGTCGCACTCCCCGTAGCCGACAAGATCAAGGAAGGCGTCAGGGAGAACCTCCTCGGAAAGAAGTACGATCGTTCGTACTCGCTGGAAGAGGTCGTCGAGATGTCTGTCAAGGATGCGATCAGGGATGTCCTCGAGATCAACGAGTTCGACTTCGACGATTGGATCACCAAGCAGAAGAAGCCAACGGTCATCATGTTCGTCGGTATCAACGGTACCGGAAAGACCACTGCGATTGCAAAGATCGCCAACCGCCTCCAGAAGAGCGGGAAATCCGTCGTGATGGCCGCATGCGATACATTCAGAGCAGGTGCCATCGAGCAACTGACCATCCATGCAGATAAATTAGGATGCAAGATCGTCAAACAGACTCAAGATGCGGATCCTGCTGCAGTCGCATACGACGCCGTAGAGCACGCGAAGACCAAGTTCAAAGATGTGGTCCTTGTGGATACTGCAGGACGTATGCAGACAAACAGCAACCTCATCGAAGAGATGAAGAAGATCGTAAGGGTCGCCAAACCGGATCTCAAGGTGTTCGTAGGCGATTCCCTTGCTGGAAACAACGCCATTGAACAGGCGAAGGTCTTCGATGATGCGATAGGCATCGATGCCGTGATCCTTACCAAGATCGATACCGATGCCAAGGGCGGTGCGGCACTTTCTATCGCCCATACAATCGGCAAACCCATAGCGTTCGTGTGCAACGGTCAAGAATATGACGACATCGTCAAGTTCAACACCGAGTGGATGATCGCCAGGATGTTCGACGAGTGATCTTCACATACACATTTTGTAAAACAATGATGCGAAGACCTTGGTATCCTTCATCAGATTATCGATCACAAGGTACTCGTTCGGTGCGTGCAACGATCCATCTCCAGTCTGCCACGCATAGGCATCCAATCCCTTCAATCTGAAGTAGTTGGAACATGTGCCTCCGGCAATACCGATGGGTTCCGGCCTCTTGCCCCTGATCTCCTCGATTGCGTCAGAAAACGCCTTAAAACCCTCGCTGACGATAGATGAGGGTTTTCCTGCCACAGCCTTCTGGAGAACTTCCACTGCAATCTTCGCTCCGGTCGATTTGGAATAGACCTCTGCCATCTCCTCGGCCATCCTTATGACCAATTCAGGATCATATTCAGGGTTCAAACGGATATCTACACAGAACTCATCATAACCCGGGACGGTGTTGACGTTCTCCACGGTGGCGATCCTCTTCGTAGGTTCCAAAGTGGAATTCATAGGATAGAACATCTCGTTCCTTCCATCGAACCTATTATCAAATGATTCTATCAGGTCCATCAGAAGCAATGTGGATACTTTGTAGGCGTTGACACCTAGATGAGGGGTGGAACAATGAGTCGCCTTCCCTTCGATGGAGAACTTCAGCCAAATGATGTGCTTCTCTGCCACATCCACATCATCCCCTTCCTTGGAACAGTGATCTGGCACGATTATAAGATCGTCCTTAGTGAATAATCCCTGATCAAGCAGGTACTGTATCCCGCATACGCTGGAAGTCTCCTCATCGGCCACCAATGCTATGCCTATCGACATCCCATTGAGATCCTGATCCAAGAACTGCTTGGCGGCGAATATCGATGATATCACGGATTGACCATCGTCCTCGGATCCCCTTGCGTATATCCTCCCTTCCTTACACACAGGATCGAACGGGGGAGAATCCCACAATTCTGGATCACCTGCAGGCACTACATCCATATGGGCGACCATCCAGACCGTCCCTTTCTTCTTTCCCTTCTTAATGGCAATGAGATTGGATCTCTTGACATTTGGATCCAAGGTATCTGGAACATCTATCCTTGTGACCTCATCGAACCCTTCCAATTTTGTCATCAAATAATCGGCCTTCTTAGCTTCACCGTCACCATTGTTCACAGGTGCCAATGCAGGTATACGGAGCATGCCGACGGTTGTGTCAATCATCTCCTGACGGGAGAAATCGATGTCTGAAAGGATCTGTCCTAGGGACTTCATGGACTCCAGATAACAATCGTGGATTTTACAAGTAACGATTGAAGTTGGTTGGTTAGATATATGTTCTAATACTGTGATACGCCTCTCGATAACATGGGATTTTTTGACAAAGCAGCGAACAAGACCAAGTCCCTCTCGAACCAGGCCAGCAGTAAGCAAAAAGAAGCTGAGGATGTAAGAAAGGTCAACAAACAGATCGAAGATCTGAAGAAGACCATCTCCACAAACAAGACCACAATCGCGGATGAATACTGCTTGTTCATTGGTGACAATGACAACGCCCACATGGATACCATGAAGAAACTGGCAGAAGAGGTCATTGAATCAGAGAAGCAGATCAAGGAACTGGAGAAGGAGATCGAAGGCATCAGGGCAAGAGGCCAGGATGAAAGGAATCAGATCAAGGCGGATGAAGCTCAGAAGAACGCCGAGATCGATGCTGAGAAGGCCGCCAAGAGTGCCGAGAAGGCAGAGGCCGCAAAGAAAGCAGCAGACAAATCCGACGAGGAATGATTCTAAACATTGGGGAGTGAACTCCCCTTTCCTTTTTCTTCTTTAACCACACCTCTGTATTCTCAGTCTTTGTACAACCAATTTCTCATCTTCTGATAAACACATAATGTCGATTATATACGACCATGAGGGTGTTAGACCATCCGAGGCGTGGATAACACCATATGATTCCCAATTTCCATATGAAAGATAATCCATCCGACCTAAACCAATTACGCGTCTCGGAAATTGTACTCGTCTTTTGAAATTGATAAGAAGAAATGGGACGCACCGCGCGGATGCGCCCCGTGAAATGTTTGAGGATCACTCGACGTATTCTTTGATGAAGCCTTCCTTCATCATCTGAGCGGTGAGGTTCCTGGACCTGTTGATCATAAACTCGGCCCTGTCGTGCATCTCCTGCTTAGACAGCTTGAGCCTTGCGACTCCCTGCTCCTGAGCCTTGGATCCGACTGCGACTGCCTCGTCGATGAACACTTCAGTCTCGGACATCGTGGGGATGATGTACTCGGGGCTGATTCCCTTCTTCTCAGCTGATGCTGCAAGGGATTTGGCTGCCGCGATACACATCTCGTCTGTAATGGTCTTGGCCCTTACATCGAGAACTCCACGGAAGATGGCCGGGAATCCCATCGAGTTGTTGACCTGGTTGGGGAAGTCCGACCTTCCGGTCGCGAAGATCTTGCATCCGTGCTCCTTTGCCTCCCAAGGCCAGATCTCAGGTATGGGGTTAGCGGTTGCAAAGATGACTGGATCGTCAGCCATAAGATCAACGTACTCGGCAGGAATGGTTCCGGGTCCGGGCTTGGATGCAGCAATGACGATATCTGCACCTTCGAACGCTTCCTTCATTCCTCCGGACTTGCCTGCTCCATTGGTCTTCTGACAGATCTCCCATTTCTGCCTGAATGAACCCTCGACGTCCTTCCTTGACTGGTTGAGGATTCCCTTGGAATCGCACATGCACATGTGCTCGGGTTTGAATCCGGTCGCAAGGAGAAGCCTTGCGATTGCGATTGATGCAGCTCCTGCACCGATGACAGTGATGTGAGCATCCTCAAGCTTCTTTCCTACAAGCTTCATGGCGTTGATCGCACCTGCGACTTCGACGGTAGCGGTTCCCTGCTGGTCGTCGTGCCATACGGGGATCTTACAGTCCCTTCTCAACTCATCGAGGATGTCGAAGCACTTGGGGTTCGAGATGTCCTCGAGGTTGATTCCTCCGAAGGACGGTGCGATAAGCCTGACGGTCTCGATGATCTTATCGGGATCCTTGGTGTCAAGACAGATCGGGACACAGTCCACTCCTCCGAGGTACTTGAACAGCATTCCCTTTCCTTCCATGACAGGCATAGCTGCTTCGGGTCCGATATCTCCAAGACCAAGAACACGTGTACCATCCGACACAACTGCAACGGTGTTCCATTTCCATGTGTGCTCGTATACCTTCTCGGGGTTGGCCGCGATGTCCTTACAGGGCTCCGCAACTCCGGGAGAGTACCAAATGGCGAAATCGTCGAAGGACCTTACACATGCCTTCGGTACGACTTCGATCTTTCCCCCATAGTAGGGGTGCATCTTCATAGCGTCCTGACCGGGCTTCTTCGCCTTTGCCAAGCGCTCCTCTACGCTGATTTCCTGGTCGTTTACCATCTTAAATCACCTCGAATACGTGCTGATACCCATCGCCAGCCGTTTTCGATTCCGACGGTCTATGATGGTCTTTATTATTTATTAGTAGCCGTGAAATCTAAGGGAATGAGGGTGATTGAAGACACTGGATGAACGTTGCTGACATGAACGACAGGAACATTCAATAGTGATATAGAAGAAGGAAAGGTCTATCCTGGTCCCGTGGCCGCCAGCATGGTGCTGGTGGTCAAGGAACCCTACCCTATAGGTTAGGAGCGCAGGATGGTCGCCCATCCTACACTTCAGGAGTTTATTAATCCGAAGGACCTTCGATCTCCGGACCCCGAGAAACCCGAGATGGCCCCGGATTTCTGCGGGCTATGCCGCGCGATATTACGACTGGTCACGCTGATCCCGAAGGATCGCGTGCTACCACGGACGCTTATCACAGCGATTAACCGTTATTACGCGGTTATCACTACCACTCAGCAAGGAACACCGGATTTGAACCCGAGACCACCGTTTTACAGGAGGCCGCACGATTAATGCTGTCACCGCGCTTCTGGCGGGCCCCCTCTCCGCGGACGCGGAAGAGGAGTCCCCTACGTGGACTGCGGCTGAACACCGACCGGGACTTAAACCCGACCCCCGCCCATTCAGGCGGTGCACTATCATGTGCCCGATATTCACCATGCGGGAACTTCAGCCTACCCTGCGGCGCTACACCACAGACAGCCGGATACGCTTAACCCTTACGAGTTACGCGCACCTACGCTCCCCACCCGACCTTTACGGACGGTACATGGACCATAGCGGCTTTCGTCGCTTCACATACTCTTGGAGTTTGTGATGTTTTTGGCGATACTTACATAGTCGAGTCTTCTATAAATAATTTTCTATTAATACATCCAACAGTCAAGGAATTATTGATTAATTTTAGCCATTTAAATATCCAAATATTTTATGTCTGGCTATATAACTGAAATTAGTATATTTTTATATACTACATTTAGAGGTTGGATGCATGCTCAATACTTACTATTTATGGAAAAAGAGGTATTTGTCTACCCCAAGAACCAATTCAGAACTAACTAAAGACCATTCGTATTATTACGAAACATCACAAGAAACCGTACTATCAGTTATATCCGAACTACATACCTGGAAACAATGTCAAAAGAGATCGTCATCGCTCTGATCGACGGCTACATCGATGATCCCGCAGCATTGGGTGTGCCGCCTTACATATCCCCGATGATCCGTTCCATAGCAGGAGCCGCTCTCGATGCCGGTGCGGACAGAGTGGAATACATCTCGATAGACATGATTAGAAAAGGAAAGAAACTACCTGATGCAGCAGTCTCCGTGGTCCTTTCCGGGAACACCGTACCAGGCAAGTATCTGAGATCCATGCCTATGTCTCTAAAGGAAATGTCAGAGATAGCCCCCAAACTGAAAGGTTGGAAAATGATAAGTGGTTCTGCTGCGGACTCCAAGGAAGCAAAAGCCTTCGATTTCATCATAAAAAAGGACCCTGCCGCATCATTATATGACGGTATCGTAGGTAAAGAGGTTCTTGAGAGATACAGGGAGCTAAATGAGTGGAACAGGTGGATGATCCTCGGTGCCGATATCGTGAAACAACATCAAGATTTCCCGGAACCGTTGGTCGTAGAGATTGAATCCTACAGAGGATGCCACCGCTACAAGTCCGGAGGTTGTTCCTATTGCATCGAACCTTTGAAAGGAAAGCCTCTGATGAGGTCGCCGGAAGACATCCTGGAAGAAGCACAGAAATTAAGAAATCTAGGTGTCGAGAACATCAGAATAGGCGGACAAACATGTATCGTATCATACGGTTCGGAGGATGATTCCGAAGTACCGAGGCCAAATCCCCCTGCAGTAAGGAAACTATTCGAGGGCCTGAATGCGATGGGTTTCAAGACCATACATGTCGATAACGCGAATCCCGCTGTCATTGCTACGTATCCGAAGGAATCTGAAGAGATTCTAAGGATAATCGCCGACAACTGCACAGATGGGAATGTCCTTGCACTAGGAATGGAATCCGCCGACCCATTCGTTGTGATGGAAAACAACCTCAACAGCACATCAGAGCAAGTGCTGACCGCTGTAAGGATGATCAATAAGATTGGTGCGAAGAGAGGACCCAGAGGCATGCCCAAGCTCCTCCCCGGGATCAATATCATATGTGGATTGGACGGGGAGACGCCCAAGACATACAAGATGGACATGGACATCCTGGAACAGATGAGGAGTGAGAGCCTGATGATACGCCGTATCAACATCCGCCAGGTCCTTCCGGTCAGAAGAGAGTTTAACACCAGGGTCGATCAGAGAAGGTTCAAGAAATTCAAGGAGGAAGTTAGAGAGGATATCGACCGCTCCATGTTGGAAAGGATTGTGCCTTACGGCACTATTCTCAAAGACGTCTATCTCGAACTTAACGATGGCAACGTAACTTTCGGAAGACAGATCGGTTCCTATCCTTTACTCATAGGCATCCCTTACAAACTCGATACCGACCAATTCTGTGATGTCTTCATTACGGAATGGGGATTCCGTTCAATCACTGGTATAACCTATCCGTTCAACATCAACAGCATGCCGATGTCCGCTTTGGAGGCATTGCCAGGTATAGGCAAGAAAAGAGCCACAAAACTCGTTCTGGCACGTCCATTCAAGAGCATGGATGACCTTGCTCAAGTCATCGAGGACCCCAATGTCATGGAAGGATTGAAGAACCTCATAAGTCTAGATTGATACAACTGTGTTCGGTAATTCTGGAGCCTCGAGCAACCGATTCTGATCGAGTTAGTTTTAAGTAATCGCATTCGCTTTCGTTCATTGATTCATAATTTTCAATGCTGGTATTGAAAATTAAAATTCAAAAGGAATCGGATTTCAAGGAGATCGGGCGTTCGAGAAACGAGGAAACGTCCCCATCCCGCCACTAGCACTGGCGTAAATGGGACGGGAACGGCCGATTTCAAGGGGAGAAATCGGCATGGAAGGGGATGCATCAGCGGATAAAAGGAATTGTGCTGTGGATACCGAGGCGATGGCAAGGTTCGCAAGGTCTTTGTTCGACCGCTCCTGGATGGAGCGGATGGCCGACGACCTGGCAGTCATGAACGACTGCAAGGTCGGCCATCCGTTCGTCTTCCCGGACTCGGTGATAATCTGGGGGGTTTCGCTCAAGGTGGCCCTGAGGATCAGCTATCGGATGGCCAGGGGCATCGTCAACGTTTTCCTTAAGGAATGCGGGTCCAGGGAGATAAGTCTGGCACAGTTCTATCAGAGATGCTTGGACCTGTCGATGCCGAAGCTCGACGGAAGGGCGGACATCGACAACAGGATACTGGCGTTCGGCCGCTGCGACGTGACGCCGTCGGAGACGGCGGTCACCGTCGCGGTGGACTCGACCGGGATATCATTGAACAAATACGGCGGATGGCTGGCACACAGGTGGAACAAGAAGCCGGTGAGCGGATGGGTGAAGCTCCATGCAGCTGTGAACGTCGACACCAATCAGATCCTGGCGTATGTGATAACCGATGAATCCTGCGGCGACCCGACATGCATGGACCTGCTCATGGAGCAGGTCCTGGGGTCGGGTCACCGTGTAGGCAAGCTTCTGGCCGATGCCGCCTACGATTCAAAATCGACCTGGAGGAAGTACTCGGACATGGGGATCGATGTCGTCATCAACATAAAGTCTCCCCAGCTGGGCAGGGACAGGCCGACCGGGAACTGCAGGATCAGATGCAAGGGATATCCTCAGAGGAGGAGGCACATGGTGCGCATCCTGGAGGTGGGCAGGGACCAATGGAAGCTGGAGGTCGGCTACGGGAGGAGATGGAAGGTGGAGTGCACCTTCTCGGATCTGAAACGCCTGTTCGGCGACATCCTGCGGGCCAGGGCCCGCTGGAACGATGTCGCCGAGACGTTCCAGATGGTTCGCATGCTGAACATTTACAAAGGCTGCAGGCAGTCAGCCATCGCGGAGGCATAATTACCGAACACAGTTGATTGATACTCAACCCTTATCTATCCGTATGTTCGTCATTCGCACATGGATACCAAGCGTGCGGCAAAATACCCGTTCCTGAAAGAATCTTCAGAATTCGCTGAGAAGAACGGTGCCGATCTCGATATGCTCCTTACCTCGGAATCCTACGAACCAGCAAGGAAGAGGGGCAGGGAGAGAGTCATGCAAGCCCTGGAGAAGACCGAGGTATCCTACGTCGACCTTATGAATGATTATGACA
>Ga0310696_10003484_pt1 | contig 19637 bp, 13 predicted proteins | sample AusTroGonzalo_MG_4_FD_203885 | JGI IMG/M metagenome (GOLD analysis project Ga0310696, IMG submission 203885) | Bovine rumen microbial communities from tropical cattle in Woodstock, Queensland, Australia - Gonzalo_02 (v2) (version 2) | ecosystem: Host-associated > Mammals > Digestive system >... | reverse complement strand
GTTAGAACCTATGCCTTGGATGGTTCCCACAAGTCCTGAAGACTATGTGCGTCTCATTGAAGAAGTTGACCGTGAACGTTTTGCGGTTCACATGGATATCATCAACATGACCAATTCACTGGAGCGTTACTATGAGGCAGAAACTTTTGTAGACCGCTGTGTTGAGCTTCTCGGAAACAAGATCAGAAGCTGCCACATCAAGGACGTTCATCTGAAGGAAGAATATACTTTCCAACTCGAAGAATGTGCTCCGGGTCAGGGCGAATATCCGCTCCGCTACTATGTGGAGAAGATGAACGGCATCGATAAGGATATGCCGATAATTCTTGAACACTTAAACACGGATGAAGAGTATATCCGTTATATGAATTACCTTAAGGAGGTGCTTGATGGCATACAGTAGGATTTCCGACAGCAATGAGATTACAGCGCGTTACATGGACAGCATCCTTATCAAGGAGAGTCTCATAGATTCTGTAGTCGCTGACACAAGTATCGAACTCTTCGGAGAGAAGTTCGCAAGCCCTGTAATGACACCTGCATTCTCGCATCTTAAGCAGTTTAACGGCCGCGAATTAACAGGCCTTGAAGAATACTCAATTGCCACCAAAAACCTGAACATCTTAAACTTCGTCGGCATGATGGAGAACGATGATTTCAAGAAGATAATCAACACAGGTGCAAAGACCGTTCGTATCGTAAAACCCTATGCCGACAACGCAAAGGTAAGAGACCAGATGCGCTTTGCGGAAGATAACGGAGCATTCGGAATCGGCATGGATATTGACCATATCTTCGCTCAGGACGGACTTGATGTTGTAGTCGGAGAATTAATGGCAGTACAGACTTCAGACAGGATCCGTTCTTACATAGAATCAACTAAACTTCCGTTCTTCGTTAAGGGTGTATTGAGCGAGAAGGAAGCTAAGAAGTGTGCAGAGTTAGGTGCGAAGGCGATCATCGTCAGCCACCATCACGGAAGACTTCCTTATGCAGTTCCTCCCATGATGGTCCTTCCCGGCATCAAGAAAGCTCTCGAAGGAACAGATGTAAAGATCATCGTTGACTGCGGAATCAGCAGCGGTGCAGACGTTTATAAATGTTTAGCGCTCGGCGCAGATGCGGCGGCAGTCGGAAGATCAATGCTTCCTTCGCTTGAAGAGGGCGGCATCGATGGCGCAGAAAAGTTCCTCTGCAGCGTAAACGACGAACTGAGATTCATCATGAGCTGCACAGGTTTTGCAACTGTTGCAGACATCGATGACAGCATGCTCGTAAGAACCTGATAAGCTTAATCACAAACCAATTGAAAATCCCGCAAAGCACTTATCTGGCTGCCTTGCGGGATTTCTTTTGGCGGATTACATGAAACGCATTAACTTAATTCTGCAGTTATCTCACTTACTGTCTTTGTTGCCACCAGCTCTACGGCATCACCGTCTGCAGTTATGAAATCATTAAACTGTGATTCGGTGATCGGGATATATTCTGAAGTATCAAGATCATAAATGTAGTGATACCAGGTGCCATCCCAAGGTTCGTCTGACCAGCCGTCAGGATAGATCTCGAGGTCGCAGTTTACTTTTATGTAGGATGAGGTTTCCATGGCAGTGCAGTCTTTATTCATACCGATTACATCGTAGTAGAACATTCCGCCTGCGTGATCGTAGAAAGTACTGATCATCATGTTTTCGCGAGGATAGTAGCACGTGATCGTAATAGATGAAACGCACATTTTGTGTTCCAACTCTATAACTTCGCCGTTTGTAAATGTATAGAGATTTGCATAAACAACATCGCCGGTATATCGCGCATAACTCTCATATCTTGTGAGACAAACCAACAACTCGGGAATATCATCTTCATTGTAGTAGATCAGATCAAAAGAGAACTCACCTGAATCAGGAATATCTCCCCAAGAATCTTCAAAGTCAGCGTATGAGACGTTATTAATAATATCGAGATAAGCAGCCTTCATCTCTGTTGAGAAAGATGCAACTGCAGTAGTCTCAGTTGTCGGAGTTACTGTAGACGATCCTGAATCTCCTTCGAGCAAAGCGATCAGGTCATTGAAGTAATAGTAGTCGCCCGCATCGTAGATTTCTCTGGTTAGAATGCAAGCCTCATTGCTTTCATAAGAATTTTGGAAATAAACTATCGTTGCAAAAGAAGGAATCAAAGGAAAAACCGCACGGCTTCTAAAGTCACTGATTGCTTCATCCCAAACTTCATATGTGCCTGCTAATTGGCCATTATGATCAACGTCGCCGCTGTGTAAAAAAGTCCATTCGTTAATAATTTTGCCTTCAGCGCCGTCAGGCTCAATTTCATAGAGATGAAATTCTCCTTCAACAAAGCCGGAACTGTCAACTTTCTCAAAATATCTGTTATATGCAATATTGCCATTATCAAGCAGAATAGCACCGTCTGAAAATTGGCCTCCATCTGTAATGTCTCTGTCCATAAGAAGTACTGCTGTTTCAGTTGAGGAGTCATATGTATAAACAGCCAGCCTGTAATACGACGTATCAGTTGTAGGACAGTATAAAAACATCAATTCGTTATAGCCGTCGTTTGTAATATCAATATAGTTGATTGACTGATATGACAAAGTCTCATATGTGAGGATCTCATTCTGATACTGGTAAAGGATCTCCAGATAAGCACCGCTGATAGGTGGCATTGCGGTAGTTGTATCAGTAGGATCCGACGGATCTGTCGGGTCAGTTGATACGGTGTCAGTAGGGTCAGTCGTTATGTCTGCATCAGGGACGTAACCGTCGATATCGTCAAATTCATAATACTTGTATTTTGTATCATCAATATAGATGCTGTCCTTCATAACATAGCCGTCTAAATCATCGCCGTCTTCGAAGGTGACAACTACCTTGCTGCCGTCGACTTCATATGTGCCCTCGTCAACGCGGTCATCGCCGGAATCGAGATTGAACCATGAACCCTGAGGATAGTAGTTGTCATCATCATATTCGTATTCAGTTAAGATGACCTTGCCGTCTGAATAGAATCTCAAACACTTAGTGATATCGTCGGTTTTATCGATGTTGCAGTAGAGACCGTCGTATTCGATCTCGTAAGTCTTTTCATCTTCTTCGTCTTCGTTCTGGATCAACTGTGTTGCAACGAATACGCCGCCGCCAATCACGCCGACACCGAGAACGGAAGCACTGACAATGGCGAGTATCTTCGGCAGGGAAGTGGTAGCTGCGACCTTAGCTCCGCTGGCTGCAGCTGTATGGCCAACCTTTGCGCCTGTCTTAGCCGCAGTTTTGACAGCGGTTTTGCCGGCAACCTTGCCTGCAGCACTCTTCGCTCCGGCTCCAACTTTTCCGGGGATTCCTTTGGGTGAAGGAACTTTGACAGTGTTGTAGTAAGCGTTGAAGAAGTTTCCGAGAGAACCTGTTCCTGCAGCAGCGCCCATGAGGCTGATCTTGTTTGCTTTCTCGAATGCTTCGATGCCTGCCTTGATTTTCACGCGGGCAAGTCTGAGCTTTGACTTTACAGTGTTTTCGGGACAGCCCATGATCTGAGCAATCTGGGCAATAGGCAACTCGTCGTAATAGAAAAGAAGGGTGGTCTGGAACTGTTCGTCTGAGAGTTCTTTCCTGATAATCTTGTAGAACGTATCGCGCTTGTCTTTCTCCATGATGAGAGAGTCAGGGAGATTCTCAAGATTATCGTCGCCTTCGATAAAGTCTTCAGTTGCAATTACGTCATCGTAAGATGAGTCATTCTTCTTTGCCTTAAACTTATCACGTGCCTTGTTGGCTGCAATTGTCTTGAGCCATGTTACGAATGTGCTCTCGGCATCGAGTGTTCCGATCTTTTCATAAACGGTAATGTAAGTTTCCTGCATTGCATCCTCGGCATCCTGTTCGTTGTTGAGGATACCCAAGCAGGTTACATAAACCATCTTTTTGGATTCTTCATAGATCTCTGTAAACGCCGATTCGTCACCTGATTTGAATCTTCTGACTAACTCTGCGTAGTGTTCGAAAATGTTGTTTTCGCTGTCCATTTTATATTCTCCTTTTCCGATGATTCGTATCATCTTTTGCTTATAAGACGACACCGAATCAGCGAAAGTTCACATAAAATAATCAACTTAATTCTCTGGTTATCTCATCCATGGATTTAGTAGCTACAAAAGGTGCTGAATCTGAAACTCCGTGGATATCGGCGGCAAATGTATCTTCTGTAACTTCACTAATGATTGAATGGGTCGATTTATCGTATAAATAGTAGTGAATCTCAAATCCTTCCGGAGTCTCATCGTAAAACTCTTCGTAGTAAGTTACCTCGGCATTGCTGCCGTTGATCCTCGTTGTGACATAAAAATATGTCTGATAATTGTCTTTATAGAACTGTACTATCAGGTTTTCGCGCGGATAGTAAATGGTATTGTCGTTTAGAAATTCGGATCGGCAGCAGTGTATCAATTCAACAACATCGCCGTCTTCATATGTGTAGAGGTTAGAAGTATACTCATCACCGACATAAGAGTTATATAAGATGTGAGTGATCAGCAATTCCGGAATATCGTCATCGTTTACATATATGAGATCGAAAGCGAATTCGCCGCTGGTAGGAGCATAATCACCAGGTTTTTGGAAGTCGGCATAAGAAATGTTGTTGACCACATCAAGATAAGCTTCCTTTATTTCATTCGAGAATGAAGCAATCGGTGTCGTCTCAGTTGTAGGTGTAACCGGAGTTCCTCCATCTCCGCCGAGCAATGCGATCAGGTCGTTGATGTAATAGTAGTCTCCTGCATCGTAGACTTCTCTTGTCATTAATCCGAATTCACTATCATACGCCGGATCCTCGAAGTTCTCTATTATCAAGTCATGTGGCATAATCGGCAAAACTACCTGACTCTTATATTCGTCATAAGCCTCATCGAAAACATAACCATCGCCTGCGAATTCACCATTTTGATATGAGTTGTAGCCTTCATCACATGACCATACGTTTATAACGGTACCTTCCGCACCATTTAACTCAACTTCATAGAGTTCTCCTACCTCTAACCAGCCTTCGTCTTCGCCGCCTGAATAGAATCTGTAGTAAACTATATTTCCGTTATCAAGCAGTGCGCTGCCACAATAATCTCCACCATCAGTTACATCTCTGTCTAACAAGCAAACTGCTGTTTCAGATGAAGGATCGTATGAATATATTGCTAACCTGACATACGAAGTGTCACCGTTAGGACAATACAAGAACATCAAGTCATTGATATCATCATAAGTTATGTCTATATAGTTAATTGAATAACACTCATAGCCTGCTTCATAAGTGAGTATCTCATTCTGATACTGGTAAAGGAGTCCTAAATATGCACCGCTGATAGGGGTTACAGGTGTAGTTGTATCAGTCGGATCCGTTGTGTCTGTAGGATCAGTCGTGCCTGTTTCTGTCGGTTCTGTAGGTTCAGTTATTTCCGCCTCAGGAATGTAGCCGTCGATGTCGTCAAATTCGTAATACTTATACTTAATGTCATCGATGTAGACGCTTTCTTTCATGATGTAGCCGGAATAATCGTCGTCTTCGAAGCTGACCTCGATCTTGCTGCCGTCAACATCATATGTGCCTTCGTCAACACGTTCATCACCTGAATCCAGATTGAACCAGGCACCATCGGGGAAGCGGTTATCAGAGTCATATTCGAATTCCGTGGCAATGACTTTGCCGTCGGAATAGAATCTCAGGCACTTTGTTATCTCGTCAGTCTTATTGATGTTGCAGTAGAGGCCGTCATATTCGATCTCGTATGTCTTATCCTCTTCTTCGTCTTCGTCCTGTATCAACTGTGTTGCAACAAATACACCGCCGCCGATCACGCCTACACCGAGGACCGAAGCACTGACGATAGCTAGCACCTTGGGAAGGGAAGATGTAGCTGCGACTTTGGCTGTAGTGCCTGCAGCAGCATGTCCGACCTTGGCGCCTGTCTTGGCTGCTGCCTTGACAGCGGTCTTGCCGGCAACCTTGCCTGCAGCACTCTTCGCGCCGATGCCGACTTTGCCGGGAAGCCCCTTGATGGTAGGAACTTTGACAGTGTTGTAGTAAGCGTTGAAGAAGTTTCCGAGAGATCCTGTTCCTGCAGCTGCGCCGAGGATGCTGATCTTGTTCTTCTTCTCGTATTCTTCGATGCCAGCCTTGATCTTGACGCGGGCAAGTCTGAGCTTGGATTTTACAGTGTTTTCGGGGCATTCCATGATCTGAGCGATCTTGGATACGGGCAGCTCGTCGTAATAGTAGAGGAGGGTTGTCTGGAACTGCTCGTCAGAGAGTTCTTTCCTCATGATCTTGTAAAACGTGTTGCGTTTATCCTTTTCCAGGATGATGGCGTCAGGGAGATTCTCAAGATTATCGTCGCCCTCTGTATAGTCTTCGGTCGCCAATACGTCGTCGTAGGAAGCGTCATTCCTCTTGGCCTTGAACTTGTCACGGGCCTTGTTGGCTGCGATTGTCTTGAGCCATGTTACGAATGTGTTCTCGGCATCTAATGTTCCGAGCTTCTCGTAGACGGTCAGATATGTCTCCTGCATAGCGTCTTCTGCATCCTGTTCGTTGTTGAGGATACCTAAGCAGGTTACATAAACGAGTTTTTTTGAATTCTCGTAGATATCGGTAAACGCTGACTCATCGCCTGACTTGAATCTTCTTACGAGTTCTGCGTATTGTTCGAAAATATTGTCATTACTCATTGCCTTGCCTCTTAACACCTAAATCGTATTTTAAAACATCTAAATTTATTTTTACAGTACAGAGATAATTATTGCTGTATCAGTTCTTGTCAGAGTTTCCCAGTTCGCTCAGATCATTGCTTGTTCGCTCAATTCTCGGCGGATCCTTGTCAGGTACTTGGACGTCATCCGCCCAAGCCCTGAAGAATCTTGTGAGAAAGGGAACTGTGTGGTTATTCTTATGAGCCATTGCACATTCCCTCCTGTCGTTGGTTTAAATAAGGCTGTCCCTAAGCTGCTGAGCTTCTTCAGCCTTTCTTCTGTTGACCTTGGCACACTCTTTGGGATCGATGGCACCATAGCCGAATTCTCCCTTGTTGTGCTTGCGTACTGCCTCGTTGCGTTTCTTGATGTCATATTCGAGCATCTCAATCCTGTCGAGCTTCTTTTTGCGCTCTTTTGCTTCTCTCTCAGCTTCGTAGGCCTGCTCTCTTGCAGCATCTTCAGCCGGAGTGGATTCGAGTGAATGGCCTGCGATATTGCCTGCGATTACGATGATTGTCATGAGCACTGCGAAAACCGCAAGTCCGATGATGTTTTCGATGAGAAGGCAGGTAAGGGGAGCAATAGCAAAGTAGAAGATCGTATTAACGAAGCATCTTGTAAAAGGTGTGAAGCTCTTAAGAAGGAGCATGATCGCAACTGCGAGAATCAGTTCAAGACCCAATCCGATCAGCATGGCAATCGTGATGCCGTTGCTGTCAGTTGCGCCTACCATGTTGAGCATTGCTTTGAATTTGCTCTCGTCGATGGCTGCTACTGTGAATGCGGTAGAAAGCGCGGCAAACAATGCGAAGACGATGGAAAAGACGATCTTCTTCCATGTGGCGGCATTTAAAAATAAATTGATTGCTGCGATTACGAGCATGCCTGCGAAAATAACACCTACACCGATTGAAATCCACGGGTTATAGAACAGACCGCTCGTACCGGTTGTCCAGATGTCATTGAGGGCACCAAAGCCCTCAGCCTTGACCAGATCGACCTCCTGGGCAAAGCCGCCACCGACTATGAAGCTTATCATGGCAATGATGAATACAACGATCGAAGCTGCGAACGGTACAAGCGAGAGACCGTTAATGATCTTTCTTTTGACTGTTCCTTCTTCTCCGTCGTTGTCCCTGATGTCCCTTATTGCGCCGACAGTATTGTTGACGATAAGTCTGTAGGGGAATGATAAGATTCTTAATGCGAGTTTCATATAAAGTACCTCCTGTTTTTTGATGATCTCTGTCATCTTTTGCCTATAAGACGACGCAGGTCACCGCCAGGTTCACTTTTTTTGAAATTTTTTTTGGATTTTTTTTGAGGCCTCAAAATTGGCCCATTTATGAAATTGTTATAAGATCTGTTCTTTGTTATATTTAGTAAGTAAAAGAAATTTGTTATAGGGGATAAAGCTATGCGCAACTTAAATTGCAAGAACTGCGGAAGTGCAATGATCTACGATGTCTCGTCCATGATGGCCCACTGCAGGTTCTGCGGCACCTCTTACGTGCTCGATCACAAGGATACTGATTACTTCAAGACGTTCTACAGGCAGATGATCGAATCCTCTTCGAAGGACGAGGACAGGAAGCAGCGCGATGATTCCCTCTGGGAGAATGCCGACACGATGTCCTTTACCACGCAGGAAGGCCAGGTCATCGAACTGAAGTATCTTCATTTCTATAGCGATAAGTGCGCAGATGTCTTTGTAACCAGGAGAAATATCGCATTCCACTTCAGAGCCGGCATGAATGACCAGGCAGAGCATTTCAGGAGAATGGTTTCTTCTTTGGATTATCCTTCCGCTGACACTAGGGCTTTATCGGACTTTTTCCCCCGCGTAACAGGCGCGTTTGTCCTTGATGACGGCACATCGCTTCTGGTCATCAACAAGAGGGAAGAGGAATACCCGTTAAGACTCTTCGGCAAGCTCGGAGGCAGGCATATCGCATGGATCATCAGCAGACTCGAGAATCTGTGCTGCGTTCTGGAATATAACGGACTCGTTCATCCCGAGATCGACCTTGATACCGTTTATATCAATCCCGGCAACCATACGGCATGCCTCTACTGCAACTGGTGGAGCGTTGAGCGCAAGAATTCCGAGCATATGCTGACATCAGCTGACAACCTCAAGGGCCTTCGCAAGACGGTCAAGGCTTTGCTCGAGACTGAAGAAGTCACGCCCGATACTCCTCAGGCACTTCTGGACTTCATCAATTCCGAGCCGAAGTTTGATGCATACGAAGACTTCGCTTATTGGGACGACTTGCTGATCAAGGCGTTCGGTGAACGCAAATTCATCAAGATGGATACCGAAGATTCCGATATCTACGGAAAGCAGGGTGATTCCTGATGGGACGCGGAAGTTATAGAGCGACCGACTGGGCAGCCTTAAGGACCAGCCGCAAACTGTCAGGGGACAGCACGGCGGTACAGATTTTCGACAGCAAGGCAGCAAATAACTCTGTCAGGAGCAACCTGGTCAAGACCAGGGAAGCCAGGGACAACGAGGATTCTCCTAAGTCGACACCTGTAATTATCGGCTTCGATGTTACGGCTTCGATGGGCTATCTTGCCAAGGAGATCGCCACTAATGCCCTGAATAACATGATCACCACGATCCTTAGTAAGAATGCCGTCACGAATCCGCAGGTGCTCTGCGCCGCGATAGGTGACGTCAAGAGTGACAGATATCCGCTGCAGGTTACGCAGTTTGAGTCCGATATCAGAATGGTGAGCCAGCTCATGACGCTCTGCCTCGAAGGCGGCGGTGGCGGCAACGGCGGCGAGTCTTATAACCTGCTCTGGTATTTTGCTTCAAGACATACCGTCACGGACTGCTATGAGAAACGCAAGGGCAAGGGTCTTATCTTCTCGATCGGTGACGATAAGTGCCATCCTGAACTTACGAGGAATGACATCTTCAATGCTTTCGCTGACAACGTGCCTTATACAGTTTCCAACGAAGAACTAATCAGGGAAGTAAGCGCCAAGTATGACATATTCCATCTCTATATTGAGAACGACACAGTCAGCGATAAGGAAGTGTTCCGCTACTGGAACGACCTCCTGCCCGGAAGATCTTGTCCGATACATAAGAAGGACATTTCGCTTCTGTCAGACCTGATCGTTGCGATAATGCTCGTTAACGGCGGCATGACGCAGAATCAGGCGCTGCAGGGAATGAACCAGGATACGGCGGAGAGGATCGCCAGATCCCTGTCATTTATTGAGATCAAAAAAACATATAACAACATAATCAGTTTCTGACGAAAGGAGTCAATATGGGTTACGGCAGTTACAGATCAACAGATTGGGAAAAGCTCAGAACAAGCAGAGGTATCAATCAGGCCTCTAATGTTAATGATATCTTCAAGAACCAGGAGCTTAAGCCCCAGTATGATCCTTCGAAGATCAATGTGAGAGAGTCCAGAGACAGTGCGGATTCACCTGAATCCACACCTATCATCATCTCTTTTGACGATACGGGTTCCATGGGTTATCTCGCACAGGAGATCGCTCAGAATTCACTGAATAAGACAGTTACTGAGATCTACGATAAGAATCCTGTTACCAATCCGCACATCATGTGCGCTGCATACGGCAACGCAGGCGATTTTGCTCCGCTTCAGGTTACCCAGTTCGAGGCTGACATCAAGATCGTTGAGCAGCTCCTCGATCTCTGGATCGTCAGAAGAGGAAGAGGCGACAGCGGCGACCCATTGATCTGGTATTTTGCTGCTAAGCACACAAGCATCGACTCATGGGAGAAGAGAGGCAAGAAGGGATTCCTCTTTACGATCGGCGACGACACGATCAAGGGACCTATCGACAAATACTATTTTGCTGAGATCTTCGGCGATGAAGATGTTACCCGTGATCTTACTCCAGAGGAACTCCTCGAGATGGCAAGTGAGAAGTATCATGTATTCCACATCATTACAAAGCCCCTTAACAACAGCGTTTACAAGTATTGGAGAATGCTCCTGCCCGACAGCACGGCGCTCGTTGAGGCGGCTGATGTAAAGAATCTCTACATGGTTATCATCTCACTGATGCAGCTCGTAAACGGCCAGGACAAGGAATCCGTTATCAACCAGTGGCCCGGCGATGCCAGAGACGGTGTCAGAAAAGCATTAGAGGATATCAAGATCGGGTGAGTATAAGAGCCGTAATAGGTAAGAACTTCGGAGACGAGGGCAAAGGTCTTGCCACGGATTATCTTGCCATGCTCGCGCGCGAAAAGAATCACTCCTGCATCGTCGTCCGCCATAACGGCGGAGCTCAGGCAGGGCACACCGTAAAAGCCTTAGGCAAAAGATTTATCTTCAGGGAGATCTCATCAGGCTCTCTCAGAGGCGCAGATACTTTATGGGCTCCGACGTTCATGCCGGACCTCTATAAGCTTGCTGATGAGGTTAATGAATTCGTGGCATTAGGAGTTGATCTTCCGAAGATCTTATCCGTGCCCGATTGCCCGCTCACTTATATAGATGACATTCTCATCAACATGTCACTAGAGACCCGCCGCGGCAAAGACCGTCACGGCAGCTGCGGCATGGGGATCGATGAGGCGAAGAGAAGATCGCTTTTAGCAGACTTCAAGATAACACCTTATGACATCGCTTCTGGCGGCGCAGAAGATTTCTTCAGGAAGTTGACTTATATCCGCGAAGAATATCTTCCCAAGAGGCTTGAAGCATTGGATCTGAATCCTTCATCAATGGGTGAGTTCGGCGACATGATCACTGACCAAAATGTCCTCTATAACTATTGTGAGCAGATGTGCCGCAACAGCGAGCTTATCGGGATCGTAGATGAAGGCATAATGAAGACTTACGATGATATTGTTTTCGAAGGCGCACAGGGACTGATTCTTGATGAAGAGAACAAAGCATTTGCACCTAACCTGACGTCATCAAGAACAGGGCTTACAAACCCTGATGCGATCCTTAAGCGTGTCGGTATCGAGGACGAAGCAGAAGCTGTATATGTAACTAGGACTTATGTCACGAAGCACGGCGCAGGAAGACTTCCTTATGAAGAAGTTCTTGCTGATGAAGGCGCGGTTTTCGAAGACGCGACAAATGTCCATAACGAATGGCAGGGTTCGATAAGATTCGCATCGCACGGAAGCCCTGATGAGTTTAACGAGTATGTGATTAAGGATTCAGCGGAATCCGCTTTTGCACCTACAATACTGTTTACTCATGTTGATGAGACAAAAGGACAGGTGCTTACCAAGGACGGTAAAGTTGCTTTGGACGATTGGATCGATCAGATCAACAGTGACGGACTTTATAAAAAAGTGCTTGTATCTGAATCACACTTTGCAGAAGATATAAGAAAGATATAAGGATCAGGAGGACGACAAATGAGTTCTAGCAGAATTGAAGAATTCTTCGAAAAAGTCATAACCGTAAGGCTGTCTCCTGATCGAGACGCTATAGATATCATTGATCAGACTCTGCTCCCCGGAAAGATCGAGAGGATAACGCTCCGTACTAAGGAAGAAATCTGGGAAGCAATAAAGAAGCTCAGAGTCAGAGGCGCTCCTGCTATCGGAGTGTGCGCAGCGTTGGGACTTGCGGTACTCGCTAACGAGATAACCGCTAATAATTTCGAAGGCTTCTATTCTGAATTCTCAGAGATCAAAGACTATCTGGCATCAAGCAGACCTACAGCAGTCAATCTGTTCTGGGCATTGAACCGAATGGATAAGAACGCAACTGATTCTAAGGATCTGCCTGTGCCTCAGATCAAGGAGAAACTCTTTGCCGAAGCGCTGGCGATTCAGGAAGAAGATATCCGGATCAGCCGCAACATCGGTGAATACGGTTTCGGTCTGATGAAGGCATTGAAGAAAGAGGGAAAGCCTCTGGGAATCCTTACTCACTGTAATGCCGGAACGCTTGCGACCGCTAAGTACGGTACTGCACTGGCGCCTATATATACTGCGTTAGAGCATGGCTGGGCAGGAACGGATATCCACGTTTACTGCGATGAGACCAGACCGCTCCTGCAGGGAGCAAGACTCACTGCATTTGAGTTGTCCCAGTCAGGCGTTACCACGACACTTCAGTGCGACAATATGGCATCGACTCTTATGAAGCAGGGCAAGATTGATCTGATCTTTGTCGGTACTGACCGCGTGGCGGCAAACGGTGATGTAGCCAACAAAATCGGCACATCAGGTGTCGCGATCCTTGCTAAGCACTACGGCATTCCTTTCTATGTCTGCGCGCCGAGCAGCACGGTCGATTTTGATACGCCTTCCGGTGACAAGATCCCGATCGAGATGCGAGATCCTTCGGAGGTATCTGACCTCTGGTATCAGGAGCGCATGGCGCCTGACGGAATAGATATTTTTAATCCTGCTTTTGATGTAACAGATCACGAGCTGGTAACGGGAATAATCACGGAAAAGGGCATCTGCTACGAGCCCTACGATAAGAACTTGCTGATAGCGAGGTAAGAGATGAATTATCCTACAGACAAAGAAGCAAAAGAATTAATCCTTGAAGTCGGAAGAAGGCTCTATAACAAGGGCTTCGTCGCTTCGAACGACGGCAATATAAGCTGCAAGGTTAGCAGCGACGCCATCTGGGCAACTCCCACGGGCGTCAGCAAAGGCTTCATGACCGAAGACATGCTCGTTAAGCTCTCGCTCACAGGCGAGATATTGGAGGGAACGACCAAGCCTTCGAGCGAGATCAAGATGCACTTGCGCGTTTACCTCGAGAACCCCGATGTCGGAGGCGTCGTTCACGCTCATTCACCTTATGCGACTTGCGCTGCGGCAGCAGAGAAGTCTCTGGACGGCGAGTTCCTGACTGAAACCCTTATGGGTGTGGGGAAAGTGCCCTGCGCTCCGTTTGCAATGCCCGGCTCAGAAGAAGTGCCGGATTCAATCGCTCCTTACTGCAAGGATTACAACGCAGTGCTTCTTGCCCATCACGGCCCTCTAACATGGGGTAAGGACCTCATGCAGGCATACATGCGCATGGAATCGGTTGAGTTCTTCGCCCAGGTAACCCTTATGGAGAACCTTATCCCCGGCGGCTACCCGAAGCTTACGGCTGAACAGGTGCAGGGCTTAGAAGATATCCGCAGAAGGCTTGAGAATGGATAAACTGTTCGCACTTACCTGGATCGCTATGCTGATTGCCATGTTCGGAGACCTCTTTGTCTCCGTCGTGCTCCCGTTTGGCTATCCCGGCTACAGCAGAATGAAGGATTCGATCAGCGCTCTGGGCAATCCCGAGAGCCCGGTGAGGATCCCGTTCAATATCTGGATGCTTATCGAGGGCATTCTGTTCCTGGTATCACTTCCTGCCTTCTTTTTGTACTATCGTTCTATATCTATGGGCCTTGCCATCACGGCCATGGTGTTCATAGCGGTCTTCGCGGTCGGAGCCTGCATTTTGACCTGCTTTTTCAGCGTAAATAAGGAGCGTAACATTGTTACAACAGCCTCAAAGATCCACGGAATAGGCTCTGTTACGGGCTTTATGCTCTTTTTGTTCGTGCCGGTCCTTTTAGCCATCCTCTCATTCAAAAACGGCGAGATTTTCCTCGGTGTGACGTCAATAATCAGCTTTGCCCTGGCACTCATAACGTTTGTCCTGTTTGTTATGTCCGACAAGCCCGAGTTCTCAAAAAGCTTTATTGCCAATGAAGGATTATGGCAGAGACTGAATCTGTTATTTATGTATATTCCTCTTTTCGCGGCTGCCACAGTAAGACTCACAGAAGGTCTTTAATAATACGGACCGAAGTGCTTTTCGAATGGTAATATAAAAATCTCGAAAAAATTTTCTCGAACCACCCAATAATTCGCATCGCTTATTCGTCTATAGGGTAGATGCGGATAGAAAGGAGCAAAGTCAAGTGACAGACAAAGAACTTGAAAAGATCTATAACGAAGCCTATCGCGCCGTGTATTGGACCGCATTCGCGCTGCTTAAGAACAAAGCAGACGCCGAAGACGTAGTTCAGGACACGTTCGTAACCCTGATCGAATCCTACGATTCACTGAAGGATAAGGACAAGGTTCAGCCTTGGCTCAAGAAGATCGCCGCCAACAAGTGTCTCGATCGCATCAAGCTCGCGAAAACAGACAACATGGATGATGAGTTCTTTGACAGTCAGGAAGCTGTGCCTGAGGATTTCCTGCCCGATTCCATCGTTGAATCGGAAGAGGCCAGAGCTATCGTCATGAGCATCATCGATGAGACGTTGTCTCAAGAAGTAAGAACGACACTGATCCTCTACTACTTCGATGAGATGACGACCAGAGAGATTGCTGACGCACTGGGAATCCCTCAGGGAACGGTTTTGTGGCGCCTTAACTTTGCGAAGAAAAAGATCAAGAAGGAGGTCGAGAAATATGAAAAAGATAACAAGACGAAGTTGTTCAGCATGGCATTGCCATTCCTAAGCAAACTTTTTATCAAAGAAGCCGAGCAGGTGCCCTTCAAGGCTATGCCTGCATCACTCATAAATCTGTCCGCATCAGCTAAGGTTCCGGTTAAGGGATCCGGAACAAACACCGCTATTCAAGCAGCAAAGAAAGGGACAGGAATTATGATTAATAAATTTGTTATCGGTGGTATTGCAGCAGCAGGTTTAGTTACAGTGGCAGCAACAGCTGGAGCCATTGTTTTTATAGTAAAGGCGGCAGGCGCAAGGCCTGATGCGGACGCAAGTGTTGCGGTTCAGGACACGGAACTGGCACCGACGGATGATGTCGTTGATTATACGACAGAGAGTACAGCCAGAGAGACTCACGGACGTGAGTACTTTGAGAACGGCGGATATGAAGGAGAAGATAATTACTACCTCATTGAGGATCTGTCAGCTGAAGAGATCGTAGGAGTATATGAATATTACCGTACTATCTCGCACGGTTATGAGATTAAGGACCTTGTAAACTTTGACAGGGAACTGGAGTATCCGGCAGACTGCCAGCCTGACGGCGACGGTGAAGGTCTGTTCATGTGCTATGACGGAATACTGCCTCATGAGAAGCTGGATCATATAACAAGTCTTAGTGTTTCAGGTTACTCATTCACTAACCATATTGAGTTTACAATGCAGTTCAGGATACACGATCCCGACAAGGCTCAGGAGGTCGTTGACGCCTTCGTGGAATACTATGGTGACGGCGCACTTGAAATCAAAGAATACAATATGAACGGAATGTATGAAGACGGATACTGGATCACTTATGATGAAGATCAGGACTATATCATCTGCTATAGCGAATGCGAGTATGAAGGTAACTACTATTATGCTTTCTGGTTCTCTGAGTGCACCTGATAATTTGATTTGTTAATAATGGGCTGTCCTCCGGGGCAGCCTTTTTTATGGGCGGGGTGGGTGCACGGAAAACTATGGTAAAAAGTATGGTTTAGACCATATCTTTTACCATAGTTTTCGGGGACTTGAGAGGATTTATATGGTAAAAACTATGGTACGGACCATATCTTTTACCATAGTTTTGAGAGTGACGAGATTTCAGTCAAAAGTTCAGTCGTATGACTGAAGTTCTGACTGAAAAATGCATGCCATCAAAATCCCGTTCGTTTTCCCGTTTGCTAACGGGATTTTGAACGGAAAAACAGCGGCTTTGGCCAAAAATCCCGTTGAATAGTCCGTTATATAACGGGATTTTGAACGGAGTTTTCCGCCAGAGGACTTAATGCGTTAGTTATTGCGTTTTATAACGTATAGATGAACGTATTTAGCCGGTCAGCCATATCTTAGCCATGTTTTCGAGGGGGCGGCGAAATGCACGGCCGTCAATACGCGTTAAATCTTCATTTACAAATATATAAAGAAAACATTAAGAATCCTTGATATAATTATCCTTATAGTGAAGGTCATTTATGTCGAGGTAGATATATATGCCAAATCAGGATGAGGTTTTTAAAAAGATATCCGAAGCGTTATTGCTGGACTATTCAAGTGTCTACTATGTAAACGCGGTCACAAATAAGTATCTGTGGTACTCGGTCAATCCTGAATTCCACTCTTTGAGCCTTGAGCAGGGCGGAGACGATTTCTTCAAGAACATCATAAGCGACTGCAAAAAGGTCATCTACGAAGAAGATCAGCACATTTTCTTAGAGGACATCCAGAAGGATAATCTGCTTGGCATGATGCAGAAGGGCAGCCAGCTGAGTATCGAATACCGTCTGATGATCAACGGCGTTCCGACGTGGCATGCATTAAGGCTTATCCGCGGCTTGGAAAGTGATTCGGATTATTTTATCCTCGGCGTAATCAATATCGATGAAGAACACCGCCGCAGGGAAGAAGAGAAGGAGACCGCGCGTCAAAAGGAAATTTACAACCAGATCACTTCCAGCCTTGCCGGTCAGTATGACACCCTTTATTACATTGATATCGAGACAAGCACATATGTAGAAATATCTTCTACAGACGAATACAAGAAGCTTAACGTGCCTGCTACGGGAAGCGACTTTTTTGCAGACAGCAGAAGAAGCATTAAGAAATATGTTCATCCTGAAGATCAGGAAGCGGTAATTAAGATCCACTATAAGGATGCCATGCTGAATAATCTGAAGCACAGGAATTCTTTCTCTCTTGCATGGCGTCTGGTGGTTAATGGTCAGGTCAGGCATATCAGGCATACTGAGATTATGTCGGGTGACAAGAAGCACATCATCGTATGTATCGAGAATATCGATAATGAGGTCAAGGCAAGACTCGAATTGCAGGAGTCACAGCAGAAGAGCATTACATATACTCAGATCGCAGAGAGTCTTGCGTCCCGCTATGACCTAATTTATTACGTTGATTCACAGACTGATTATTATATTGAGTTTTCTACCCATAAGATTTACGGCGAGCTTGAGATCCAGGAAGAAGGAGAAGACTTTTTCAACACAGCTAAGCAGAATGCCGACATGATCATTCATTCGGAGGACAGAGAGAGGATCAAGCTGTTCCTTGATAAGGATAACCTTATCACTAAGCTTGAAGACAGCAGCCAGCTCAATGAAGATTATCGAATGGTTGTTGACGGAAGCGAGCCTAAATACACCAGAATGAAGATAATGTGGTCTTCGGACAAGGTTCATCTGATCATATGCATCGAGGACCGTGAAGAGTTCGTTAAGAAGGAGCAGGAGCACCTGAAAGCGTTGTCGATCGCAAATGAGATGGCACGCCGCGACAGCCTTACGGGAACGAGGAACAAGACTGCGTTTAACGAATATGAGAAGGATGTTCAGAGAACTCTTGATGATAAGACTGCCGAACCGTTCGGAATCCTCGTTTGCGATCTGAATGATCTTAAGCTCATTAACGATACTCAGGGTCATAAGGCAGGTGATGAATATATTCAGGCATCCTGCAGGTTAATCTGTAAGACATTTTCTCATAGCCCCGTATTCAGGATCGGCGGAGATGAATTCGTAATATTTATCAAGGGTCAGGATTATGGTGACCGTCAGAATCTTATTAAAGGATTCAAAAAACAGGTTGAAGACAATATCAGGATTGGCGTAGGCCCTGTAGTCGCATCCGGTCTTGCTGAATATAAGCCTAATGATGACAATTCTGTCGAAGAATTGTTCAAGCGCGCCGACGGCCGCATGTACGAAGACAAGAAGTATCTGAAGGAACTCAAGCTACTCCGCGAGAGCCGTTCGCTGAAGGAAGAAGCCAGCGTAAGGACGATTTCTGACGACAGAAGGAAGATGCTTGATACGCTTTATAAGTCTTACGAAGTCGTTTCCGAAGGTACTTATGTATATCTGTGCGATATGAAATACGATTTCTCCAGGTGGTCGAAAAATGCCATCGATGCATTCGGTCTCCCTTCAGAATACATGTATGGCGCAGGCGACATCTGGGAGAACAATATCCATCCCGAAGACAGAGAAGCTTATCACAAGGGTATTGATGAGATTTTCTCAGGATATTCTTCCGGTCACGACATGCAGTACCGCGCTAAAAAGGCTGATGGTGAATACGATGTCTGCACTTGCAGAGGTGTCGTTATGAGAGACGTTAATGGCGAGCCTGATTATTTTGTAGGAACTATCAGAAGCCACGGTTCCCAGGGCCATATCGATACGCTTACAGGTCTTCGTAACCAGTATGGATTCTTCGAAGATCTTGACGGCGGCATTAAGAGACAGGCTGAGATGTATGTCCTTCTTATCGGTATCACCAAGTTTTCCGAGATAAACGAAGTTTACGGATATCACTTCGGTAACCGTGTGCTTCAGTTGTTCGCCAGAAAGATTTTCGATACAACGGGCAACAGGGGAGCATGCTACAGGCTCGACGGAACGAAGTTTGCTGTTATCACCAACTCCATCATGTTCGATGAGATCGAGGGTAGTTACAACGAATTCCGCGATTATTTCCGCGAAGTCTTCCAGGTGGATGAGAAGAGGATCCTGCTCGAGACCAACTGCGGTGCGCTCAAGGTGGATCACTATGAATTCGATTCCCAGACGGTCTATGCCTGCCTGAATTTTGCTTATGTCGAATCAAAGACCCGTCACCAGGGCGATATGGTCGTATTCTATAACGATCTTAACGAAGACAACAGACAGAGACTCGAGAAGCTCCATGCCATCCGCGCTTCGATAATGCACGGATATAAGGGATTTTATCTGCTCTATCAGCCCGTCGTTGACGCCCAGACAGAAAAGCTCATCGGTGCTGAGGCTCTGCTGCGCTGGAAGAACGATACCTACGGAACCGTACCGCCCGATCAGTTCGTTCCGCTGCTCGAATCAGATCCGCTGTTCCCTGAACTCGGTGAGTGGATCATCAAGGAAGCCATCAGGAGCGCCAAGAAGATCCTGAAGAATAATCCTGACTTCATCATGA